>Ga0123342_1000647_pt1 | contig 56183 bp, 30 predicted proteins | sample Turbeawhitnodule_FD_89960 | JGI IMG/M metagenome (GOLD analysis project Ga0123342, IMG submission 89960) | Root nodule microbial communities of legume samples collected from Mexico - Turtle bean Mexico white nodule | ecosystem: Host-associated > Plants > Roots > Nodule | place: Mexico: Nepantla...
AAAAAAAAATAAAATATTTATATAATTGTTTTTATATTATATATTAAAAAAGAAAAAATATATATATATATATATATATATATATATATATATATATATATATATATGATACCCGATGAAAATCTAATTTGATGGAGTTTGAGAAATAATAACAATAGGGTTATGTTTCTGCAAATAAAGTTGTCTCACAGTTGACCATAAAGAAAGGGTGTGACAAAAATAAAATTCCCAAGAGATAGATCGAGAAAAGGGAATAAAGAAACTGCTCAAATAGAAACTCTCATGGATCAAGATAAATGTCTATCTCTATTATAATTAAATATGATGTGTGAGAATCATCCTTATGATATTTTTTTTTATCAGCAATAAATTAATAGAATAAAAGAGAGACACTTAAGGGGTGTCCCAACCCTTATACAAGACCACTCTATAGCTAAGCTAACAACAAAACAAAACAGAGGTAAAAAAACACTTAACACTAGGTGGTTTCAGCTAGAGGGGAACCAATCACGGGGTATAGGTATACACATAGGCCAGTAGAAAAGCACACTGCAATTGACAGAAAAAATACAGAGAGTGATTTCCTCCCATCCTTTCTCAACGTGACTAAGCTTCCTACTTCTTAAGAACGTCATGAATAGCCCAGGCGTCAATAAAACAACCCCCACCTCCTCTACTAGAAAGGTTCCACAACCTCTTGCTTCCTTCTACATACGTTTAGTCTTGCAAAGGTCTTGATTTCACCCTGAATTAGCAGCTGCCATCAGCAGCAACCACTAACAGGGCTTGTGGCAGCAACACTTCAACATGTACCAAACACCCTGCTTCCTTTCTAATTGTTGCCAGACGAAAACTTCCCACCATAACATAACCGACTCCCTACAGCTGGCAGTACAACATCTTCCCCTTGCATCAGCCTCAACCTCCACACAGTGGTCCCTCCTAAAAAGAACCAATTCGCCCCATTACATCTGCTATGTTAACCGGATATTCTTCTTCGCTAGTGTGGATATGACCCCATCCATAGGTGTTGGCCATCAAGATCCTCACAAATTGGTCCATCACCGACCACATACCCCAGCTAATCAACCACAATACCAAAGCAGTTTTGCCATTCTTTTAACAGCCACATATGTTGCATCAGCCTTGGTCTCCATACAATAGAGAAGTTCATTTCTTCACCCTTTAGTGCATAAGAACACTCCACTCCCACCCAGCACCATATTGTGGGTTGTAAAAGAACTCTGCACACCCGTCCCATTCCCCTGACCACAACATTTAGCTCTTTTCCAACTATGTTTGCTGTCTTCAAAGAGCCAAGAGCATGTATACAAACCTCCTTTACATACAAAACTCCGCCATACTTTGTTCCAAGCCGAGACTGATCACGCTGGCCACACTATCTTTTCAACCTTCACTTATGTTTTCCTCTACCTGAGACAAATCAAAAGGCCGCTTAACAACCATCAAAGTACCTACAGCCAGGGACTTTTCTTTATACACCACAAAGCGGACATATGTCCTCACGCCCTCAACCTCGCCCCCTCAATCATCCTTATGATATATATTATTGTATGCTTTCTTTATGTTATTATTTTACACATGTAACCATGCGTGGTTTATAATAATTTAATTGATGAGTGCGTGAAACTCTGTCTTACATGGATTTGCTGGTTTATCTATAAAAATGGTGCAGTCGGTAATTGTGAAAAGATACCCAGTGGAGCTATCATTGGCAACATTGATATGGCTTGCGAGTGGAAACATTTGCAGTGTCACTCGTGGCGGAACGTCACTCCCCCGCTTGGGCCCTTGGTTGGGATTACAGGCTCTATGCTCCTCTTTACACGGTTTGTTCAAATCTATCTGTATTTTACATACGTATTACACTCTTCAAATTTCTCTTTGCTAGCTTTTTTTGTTGTTTGGATCTTATATCATGTTAATTGTCGTAAATAATAATCAAATAACCGACTCGATATAACCATTTAGATTCATCAAGTCGAGAAAAATCAATGATGTTAATGTAAAACAAATCTCATAGACTATTATTTTTGCCTATAAAAAAATTGATGTAGTTTAATATTGGCGTTTTCTAGGGGCCAGGTTCCCTGGTTGAAGAAGTTTCATTTGAAGAGAAGTTTCGAAGTTTTGGGGGTTAGTATATTAAGAAAATTACTTACTTTTTTTTTATTTTGAACAACCTTAGTTCAGTGTTGTGCCATGTTGATATTGTCTCAAAAAAGGGACGATTTGGATTTTAGATGATGAGACAAACATGTAAAATAAAACATGAAGAACGCATATAATAATGTTCTCATAAGGATCTTATCAAGTTAAGATTCTCACATGATTTACATACAATTAAGAAGGAGATAAACATTTATCTTGATCTATGAGAGTTCCTATGTGAGCAGTTTCTTTATCTTCCTTTTCTTAATCTATCTCTTGACAATTCTATTTTTGTCACACCCTTTTTTGATGACCAACTGTGAGACAACTTTATTTGCAGAGACAAAACCCTATTGCTATTATTTTCCCAATCTCCATCAGATTAGATTTTCATTAGGTATCATCAAAAAAATAAAAAATAAAAAATATATATATATATATATATATATATAATGAACATTTTATTTTTATTATTATTATTAAATCACATTCACGCTCAAAACTCAAACTCTATTTCATGTGAGTCACATAATAGAAATTAATTTACATAATTTCTAACATTTCCCACTTGACTCATATGAGCTATAATACTTTCATGATTTAATAATTACATAAATCATAATGCGCATATAAAGGCTTACGTAAATTGGTTCTATCACCCTACATAAATTGGTTTTATTATCAATCAAAATCAAGGATACAAAAATAATAAGAGTAATGACGGTTACATGTCTTTTAATCAACACACTCCCTTCCATGTATTACTATATATCATTTCTCCTTAATATGACTTTATAATGAGAAATCCATAATGAGTTCAAACATAATGTCATTTCCATCAATAATACCATAATTTGTTTTTCATACCATTATTTGCATGCATATACATAAACTAGAAAACATAGATTTTAGAAACTTTTATATATCAATAAGCTCTCAGAGTGTCAAATAAGCATTAATAACAATATTCATCATTCACTAGTAAACATAATGTCGATATTTTCAAAATGACTAGTAAATGTTTTGGACGGTAACCCTTTTGTTAAAAGGTCAACAATCATAAGATCAATGCTAGCATGTTCTATTGACACTCTATGTTTCTGAACTTCCTCTTTAACGACAAAGTATTTCAATTCCATATGTTTAACACCTTTTGGAATATTTTTGTTTTTAGAAAAGAAGACAGTTGCGAAATTATCACAATAAATTCTTAGTGGCTTGGCAATACTGTCAACAATTCCAAGTCTTTAAATAAAAATTTGCAACCAATTAGCCTGAACTATGACCTTAAAGCATGCCACAAATTCAGCCTCCACGGTGGATGCAACAATGACTGATTGCTTCACACTTTTCTATAAAATCGCTCATTCGGCTATAAGATGCACATAACCAAATGTAGACTTTCGTGTATCCACACAACCATTAAAATCTGAATCTGTATATCTCATCACTTCAAGATGATCAAATCTTTTATAAGTAAGCATACCAACTACAAAGCTAATAGCTAGTCTTGTACATGTTTGAGCATACATTAAACTCCCAATAACATATGCATAAGGGATAGTCTCCATCTGTTTCCGGTCCAAATCATTCTTTGGACATTGCATGAGATTAAAGTTGTCTCCTTTCTGTATTGGAACATGAGATGCTGTGTAAGAAATTATGTAAATTAATTTCTATAAAGTGACTCACATGACTTAGAGTTTGGGCTTTGGGCCCGAATATGATTTAATAATAATAATAGAATTAAAGGGCCTCTTGGTTAATGTGAGAATATATATATGATGATACCTAATGAAAACCTACATCTGAAGAAGATTGAGAATTAAAAAGTAAGGGTCTTGTCTCTACAAATAAACGTTGTCTCCCTATTAGTCATCAAGAAAGTGTGTGACAATAAAATAATTGCCAAGAGATAGATTTGGACAAAGGAGATAAAGTAACTGCTCAAGTAGGATCACTTATGGATCAATGTAAGTGCCTATTCCTTCTTGATTGTATGAATATGTGTGAGAATCATGATGTGATAAAATCTATATGAGAACATTATTGTATGCATTCATTATCATGTTTTAATTTACATGTGGTATTAGAGCCTTGTTGCTCATTTTGTGATTCTCCATTAATATTTTTTTCATAATTTTAAAATCCTAAATTCTTAATTAATCCCAATTGAAGAACCCTAATTTTAAAATTAGGGTTTATAGTTCTAAGTTTTCATTCCTCAATAACAGAACCCTAATCTTCCTGCACCCAACGCCATTAACGGCATCAACACCCTGTGAACCCAAACGCGTGAACATCGCTATCAGTTGCGCATCTTCGTCACCACCCATATCTACAGCCGACGACGTAGGTGAACGCAACCTAGTGGCGTCAAGTAGCACGGTGGTTCGCGCAACACGGTGGCTAGTGCGGCGCGGTGGTTCGCGTAGCGTTCGCATGGTGGGTTTTCGCGCGGTGGTTCCTGGCTGGCGTTCGGGCAGTGGGTTCTCTTTGGGCGGTGGTCCATGGCTGACAGCGCGGTGGTTCCGTGCTGGTTGCAGCTGTGTGCGAAGCGCTAGTGGCGGCAACGATGAGTGGCCATGAGCGAGTACAAAACGGAAGGGACATGTTGGGGTTCGGGAATGGTGCGTGAGAGGGCAAGGTTGATGATGAATAATTAATGCATGTATAATATATTTTTTTCCTGCACCTTAAGCAATTTTGCTTCATGAAAAAGAATCAATTTTTTTTTCTAATGGGACGAGTTGTGCAATGAATAAAAAAATAATAAATAAATAAATGCAACTTACGCCAGTCATTAATTCGATGCACTTCACGTCCTCATTTTTATTAATGGTTTTGTTAAAGTTTAATTAAAGTTTTTAATTCAAATTTTATTATATTATAGTGTCATCTGGTTTGCATTTAATTAAAATTTAATTAATTGTTTGAAAGTGAGGAATGAAAAATTAATTTTTCCGCTTTATGTATTAATTTTTAAATTAAAATTTTGGAATTATTTGTATGATAGATTTGTAATCACTAAAGATCTTTATGTTTTATTTAATTTCAAATCATGGATGAATTTTTTCCAATTAATGATATAATTTATGGAATGATTTGTATGATAGATTTGTTAATCACCAAAGTGATCAAATCTTTAAGTTTTATTTAATTCCATATTACTGATAAATTTTATTTCAATTACCTATAAAATGGATGTTAAATTATTTAAATATGGGTAAATGAAAATTCATTATTATAAGACATTTTTTGGGTCACGTTGATTAGTTGTCCTTATAAATAATGGATATGATGGTTGGTAATGAGTATGTGTTATTAGTTTTGCTTGTATATCCAAAGATAACAAGTGTTTCTAGTTAATGCATATATCTTGCCAAATAAAGTTAATACTATTAGCATCATTACGTTTTGTGTATTAATGAATCTCCCAAAAAAGAACATTAGTATACATAGAATGTTTTCGGAATCTGTATTGTATGTTTAGTTTATGACTCGAAGTATTAATGTTAAGCATGTGTGATTGCAATATCTGTTTTTGTAGCCTTACATTCGCAAACTATGTCTGTTCTAGTCTTTAATGGTCTAAATTTTTTTGACTTGAGTGAAAAAGTTCAATTTCACTTAGGTGTATTGGATCTTGATTTGGCCATTTGAATCGAGAAACCTGTTGCTATTACTGATGATAGTAGCAATGAGGAGAAAGCTCATTATATAGCTAGGGAAAAGTCAAACAGACTTAGCCTGATGTTTATGCAAATAAGCATAGTAAGCAATATTAAGTCCGCTCTTCCCAAAATCGAGAATGCAAAAGAATTCATGAAGTCTATGGAAGAGCGCTCCCAAATAGTTGATAAGTCTCTTGCTGGGACATTAATGAGTACATTAATCACCATGAAATTTGATGGTTCTCGTACTATGCACGAACATGTCATTGAAATGACAAATATTGTGACAAAACTTAAGTCTTTTGGAATGGCAGTAGATGATAATTTTCTCGTGCAGTTCATTTTGAACTCTTTACCGTCTTAGTATGGTCTTTTCTAGATGAACTATAACACTATGAAAGATAAGTGAAATATGCATGAATTGCATAGCATGTTAGTTCATGAAGAGACTAGTCTGAAGAATCATGGAAACCACTCCATACACTATGTGAACAATCAGGGAGCAAGCTGGAAAGAAAGAAAGGCTTCATGCATAGTACGATAACCATAAAATTTTATGGTGGTTAAGATACTCATTAATGTCCCAACAAGAGACTTATCAGTAGTTTGGGAGCGCTCTTTCACAAATTTCATAAATTCTTTTGCATTATTAGTTTTGGGAAGAACGAGCAGACTTAATATTACTTGCTATGCTCATTCACATAAACATCGAGCTAAGTTTGTTTGATTTTTTCCAATCCCTATAATGAGCTTTCTCTTCATTACTACTATCATCAGTAATAGCAACAAGTTTCTCAATTTGAAAAGGCAAATCAAGATCCAATACACCTAAGTGAGATTGGATTTGTTCACTCAAATCAGAAAAATTTAAACCATTAAAGATTGAAACAAACGTAGCATGCGAATGTAAAGATACAAGAACAAATAGTGCAATCACACACTTAACATTAATACTTTGAGTCAAAAACTTAACATACAATACAAATTCAAATAACAAGCATTTTATGCATACTAATGTTCTACTTTGGGGGATACATTAATACACAAAACATAATGTCGCTAATTATATTAACATTATTCAGTTTTACATATGCATTAATTAAGAGTATTTATTATCTTTGGATATATAAATAAAACTAATAACGCATACTTATTATCAACCGTCATATCTATTAATTATAAGAACAACTAATCAATTTGTTAGTATTCCATAAATGTCTTATAATAATGAATTTCAATTCACATATACATCATTATTTATAGTTTTAAAGTTCATTTTGTAGATAATTGAAATAAAATTTATCATTTATTTAAAATTAAATAAAACTTAAAGATTTGATCACTTTTGATAATTACAAATCTAACATACAAATAATTTCAAAATTTTAATTTTAAATTTAATGTATAAAGCAGAAAATTTAACCTTTCATTCCTCACTTTCAATTAATTAATTAAATTATAATATATAATGTAAATTAAATTAAATTATAACATTTTTTTTATCGGCAATAAAAAATAAATAAATGGAAACCACTTCAGAGGTGGTCTAACCTTTATACATAAAGAGCAAAACACTTTATCATACTCCTACCAAGAAAGGAACAACCAAACTAACCACAAGAAAATATTACACAACCATCCTCATATAATCCAATGGATTCAAAACCCAATTAGAGTAGACGAAGGAAGCACAGTGAGACTTTGCAAAATGAACAACGATACTCTATATCAGAAGGAAAATAAAACATAAAGAATGCATATAATAATATTCTAATGTTAACATGCTTTACGTACAATTAAAATTAAAAAGAAGATATACACTTATCTTGGATTCATAAAAGTTTTTGTGTGAATAATTTTTATCTTTTTTTCCTCACTCTTGACAATTTTATTTTTGTGACATTTTTTTCTTGACACCGAACTATGACCACGTAATTTGTAGAAATATCATCCGGTATCATTATATATATATCATCAGATTAGATTCTCACTTTATATATTTCTTAGGTTAATCAATAAAAAAATTATTTTATTATTATTATCATTAAATTATATTCAAATTCAAAGCCCAACCTCTATTTATTTCATGAGTCACCTAATAAAAATTAATTTACACAGGGATAGTCTTTCAACCAATCTCCATGCCCATCAACCTCCCCGTAACTCCAAAAGGAGGTCCACAATATGAATATGAAAAGAAAAGACGTTACATTTAGAAGTGTTAATTAGATATTCAGAAAAATGTGAAAAATTTAATTTGTTTAACGCATTTCCCAACCTTTTCAGGGAGTCGTAAGTTCTGGAATTGCATACTATGTTCAAGGGCTGGTGTTGAAACTGAGTGGGGCAATTTCTTCCTACCATATTAATTCTAACCTCCACCTTATCATTTTTAAAATTTTTTAAAATTACCTTTATTTTGGATTTAGAAATCCGAAATAGTAAATATAATTAAAAAAAAAATAAAAAATACATTCAATAAAAAATTTCAAAAGAAAAAATGAAAATGCATTTTGGATAAAAATTTTCAAAATTCAAAAATGTGTTCTGAATATCTAAATCTGAAATATTTCTGGATAAAAAGTTCCTTAAATTACCTTTTTTACACTCTTATATTTTAAGGTTATTTTCTTTATTTTAAAAGAATATTTTTGTCATTTTTCAATAACAGGTTTGGTGCACGTTGAAATTGATATGGTGCAGTAGCATTTGAGAGGACCCGTATTTGCCACAGCCTTTAATCCTCTTTGCATGATAATTGTTGCTGCTTTGGGCTCCCTTATATTAGGAGAACAGCTGCATCTAGGAAGGTCTACATCTTATTTTCATTTCCTCTGTTATATATATCCTACACCCTTTATGCTTTCATGTCTACCGTTTATTAATATCTCTTGTTTTTAATAATCAAAACCTTCTAAAAAACTATGCACTTATCAACTACAATTGACAAACCAAGTTTTGTATGAATGCATGGCAGTATAATTGGAGGTATTATCATCGCATTGGGCCTTTACTCAGTTGTGTGGGGCAAAGCCAAGGACTATTCAGAACCCAAATTAGCATCAGCAGATGCACAAGTTAGAAAGTCACAGCAAACTGCTGCAACTGTTGATTCCAAAATTGATATTATTAGTGAGAACTTGGAAAAACAGACATCAACCGAGCATAACAAAATCGGGGAAGAAAGAGAGATGTATGTTGTGTAGGTTTAATTACCTAATCAGTGATTCCTTGTCCATCCACAATGTTTGGAGAAAGTTAAAGTCATACTAGACATGCATGTAATGGTATCAAGCACATAGCTAGCAATAGTGGATAATAATGTGTTTTAGTGAGCGATTGTTTTGCTCTTCCACTCGGTCGGTCGTTTCCGCACTCAGCTTCCTACTTCGTCTTCCTCCTCTCGGTCGTCTGAGAGTATATGACTGAGATAGTACTTGTACAAGGCACTCCGACGATCAAGTCAGTCAGGGTATGACACTCAGTTGTCAGAGTACTATAGATAATGACGTACCTGATTCTTGGATTTTGTACCTCTTTATATTACCTTAATGGACTTTCGTTGGTGGGCTAGATTAGGAGGTTGGTTCGTGTTTAGGGTTGTGCTAAACAACTCTTAATTATGAGTTAGTCTTGCTGACTTGGTTAACCCATAATTCATCGTCATGGATCGATCGACCACGTGATATTCTTATCGTGATCGTGATCGAGTGGTCAAATATTTTGGGATTCTTTCGGTCTTGACAGTAGATAATGTATTAATTAATTATCTTAGTACTTTTGTAACCTATGTATTGATAAGCCAGTGAGGATTATTATGAAATTTGCTCTTTAACTAATACCCACCTCATCATTGCAAAAACTGAATTCTGCCAAGTGAACCATGCTTTGTATCTGACTAATAATAATTAAATAACCAATTGGCAATATGAGTTGGATTTATGCAATTGGTCATGGCTTAATTAAATAACTAACCAATGGAGTTTGTGATTAACAACCAAATCAATTTAAAACACCTCTACAAATATATTTTATTTTTGGGCTGTATAAACCAGAAATTGCATCAGGGAAAAAAAGTCAACCTAAGAAGATTGGCCAAACTGTTGAACAGCAGTAAACCGAAGACAACATTACTGTTGGTCAGATTTTTCTATTAAGGGACAAATTATAATTTCACCACCCCTATGGAGCTACCCTTGACTTATTAGCAGTAGATCTATACTTGGGTTCAGGTGCAAAAAGTAAGGGGACTACTATTTCTACCCCTTTGTTTACTCTTCATACCTCCAATTACGTTGGACATTTAAAAAATACTCTCTTTTGTTCCGAGGCCCAATGTCTTCTCACCTCCCTCACTACCCCATCTTACTGCTGAACCTCATTATGCTTGCAAAATGTTAAAAATAATAGTTTTTTTTTATAAATAAGAACACTTATCAAACAAGTAGTAAATTCTACAAAAAGTTATTATCTTTCCAAGGATTGTCGTTTAATACCAACGACTACCTATACTGAGACTCTTTGAACAAACAAAATTGATCAAGGGTACACAACAATTTGTAGTAAAAGAAATATAAAGAAATTGGGTGAGAAATAAAATGAAAATACAACATACTATTTAGTGCCTAGAAAGTGGAAAATATGTGTTTAATCTTTTAATCATTATGACACATAGTACTAAGTTAAATCCATTTATGGGCTCGGGTAAAATCAATTAACAATAAGAAATTGTTGGGCTCAAGTAAAATATTCCCTTGTAGGTTTAACAAAAATATCATAACACTATTAGGATAATTTCTCCACTAAAAGAGAACACTAATAGAGTTTGGTCAGTTTAGCCTAATTTCCGAACACAACTAAAACAACACGTTTTTATTATTATGGAAGAAGATATTACAAATTGAGATATATTAAAGTGAAGGAGGAGATAATTTATAACCCTCAAACCTATTTTCCGAACACTAAACCCTCCGACGTGGAATTTGGAATTAAGCTAAAATGGACACTATCCACACAATGTCATTTAATATATATATTATTTCTTAAGAGAGATTCAAATCCATAACAGATTTTGTTAGCTGTTTCGGAACATATTTTTTATCCCTTATGAAACATTGCCTCTCTATTGCAGACCAACATCAAAGTTTTTGATAGAACTGTATAGTTGTGGATTTCATGACTTAACATGAGACGCTCGCGCAGATAAACTATGGAATGGAGAGATTTGAAGAGGTGTGTTGGTTCGGTCTACCTCATTTTTTTTAAGTAGATTAAATATTTTTTTATTTTATTATATTCTATGTCACAACAACAAATTAAGGAACTATTTTGACTTGTTTCAAAAAAATTTAAATAAAAAAATTTTAATATATATGAAAGAAATTGATTTAAATTTTAAAATATAATGTTTTAATATATAAAATATAATATATATATATATATATATGTATATATGTATTTATTTTAATGACATATTTTTAGTATTTTTTTATTTTTAAATGTAATTATTATTTTATAAATCACTCCGCATATAAATTTTATGAACTAGCCTCATCTAAATTCATTTAAACAGTAACTTAAATCGATCAAACAAAAAATGGTTCGAATTTAATTGGATCACAGTTTCGTTAACTTGATCTGACCTATTTTATGAATTCTTTTGAACTAATCCATTGGATCGAATCATTTTAATAACTCTAAATGTAGTGTAAACGTCATGTGTTTTTACAGACTTAGTCATGTTCTTCTTCCCAAGAACTTTAGAAAGAAAAAAGAATTTTTTTCACAAGTCCAAATCACCTCATGCACATATTAAAAATACAAAATTAAGAAAAGCATACAATTTCAAAGTTTATCCATACACATGTATAGATAAACTCATTTCGTAGTCTCATATGAAACATCGCTATGATATCATCTAATATGATGTCTTAAATTACATGATATGTAGTTAATAATTTTTTATCGATTTTTAATATATTACAAGTAATATATTTATTTTATTTTTACTATTTTAATTACTCAACTTAAAAATTATAGATTTTCCAAAATAAAATATAACACTTTAATTACTTATTTAACACTTTATAATTATTTATATACACACAACACAAGTATTTATTTTTATCATTTTCAAGAAGAAAATAAACAAGAAACATAAAGAAAGTGAGAAAAATATCCTAAAGATAAATTAAACAATACAAAACAAAATAACATATATATAAATTTTATTTTTTTATTTTAGGGACACAAGTATAAATTATTTTTTATTGACTAATAGAGATAAATAAAATTCATCAGATCGATACAAACTATTTCATCTTATCCAAAAAAAAATCTCATTTAAATCTCTGAGATTAAATATCTAAGTAAAAATTATTTTAAACTTGAATGGACACATTAATAATTTTTTATTCTTAATTTACAATTTGGATAAATATTAACTATTATTTATTAAATTAACATGTAGGCTTTAAATTTCACACACACACACACATATATATATATATAAAGGTAACTTTTAATATAATATATATTTACTTCAAGAATATAACTATTAATCATTTAAAGTTTTAATTATTATATTCATATTTTCGAATTAATATATAGGAAAATATATTATACCATTATAATATATATATATATATATATATATATATATATATAATTTAATAAGATGGGGTTAAGTACCCCTCACTCAATAAACTAATATAAAATAAACCAGTAAAATAATATAAAAATATATTTAATTTTAAAAAAAGACTATAAAAATGTTTTTCAACAAATATTTATAATTTTTGTATTAAAAAATGGAAAATTTTGCCTCAATTTCTTGTGAGCATCTATCGTTTTGAGTAAATTTACCCTTGAATTAAAACTAAATAAAAAAAAATGACAACTTCTTAAATCGAGGAAAGAAATAATATAAGTGGAACTTGATTTGGGGATGTTCTCATAAATATGATTTGCAGGACTGAGTTTAATAAATAAGAATAGTTATGTAAAAAATAGGATTTACAAATTATTTCCGAAAGTAATTTGAATTTTTTTTGATTAAAATGTGTTTTCAGGTGTTTTAGTTAAAAAGGGATGACGAGGATTCAACCAGCACAGTGTTAAACTGTTGGTGATGTGATAATAAAGAAGGTGCAATGCATGCTGGCAATAGCCAGTTAATGGAAGGGAATATATTATGGTGGTGGCACCACATCTATTGTAAATAAAATAAAGCCATAATTTTAATAAACCATAAAACTAGATCTCATCGACAACAGATAGCCACACAAAAAACTACCACAAAAACTTTAAATTGATTGAAGGCAAAACGATGGTTGCAGTGGAGTTATATATCATATTAAAAATAATGTTAAAGAGTCAATCAATTATTAAATAACTAATTAAACTAAAATAACTAATTAAAGTAAAGTAACTAATTATTCTCATGTCATAAAGGTAAGTAGGAAAAAGATAATTGGGTGCAATCACACGTATGATATTAATTTATTAACAAATTAATGGCGGAGTGAATTAATTCTATTTAAATTTAAATTTTATATACAAAGAAATTTAATTAAAAAATTACTAAAAATTATCAATATATTTCCTAATAAAAATCATCATCAATAATATCTACTTTGAAACAATAATATAATTATAAAATAAAATGTTAGTTTTTATGTTTATTTTCTTATAATGAAAATTACGTGGAAATGAAGTGAAATTTTAATCTTCTACCTGTCTCCTTCTTCCAAATTATATGGATTTTTAATCACACTCAATAAATAAACTGAGATTGACAAAATTACACTCTCAAAATATAATAAGAGGAGACCTTAACATATAAACCCTTGATATTTTAAGCTAATTCAACAAATTTTATGACGTAAATCCTTGATGTTAACATTTTGATGTTGTCACCATAACATATATAACATGTAACCGACAAAATTTTTTTCATTAACAATAAATAATAAATTAAAATAAAATATTATAAATATTTAATTTTTTTTATAAAAAATTTTCATATTAGTCACCACTATGCTACTTCACATCTCAGCTAAACTAAACTGACAACTTAAATAACAACAATAATCATTTTTCATCCATAAATGTTTAATCTTTTTACACAATTGTCTGGTCATCATACATTTATGTATATCTCCTATTCAAAATAAAAAAAATAAAAAAATCTGCATACTAAAATAATAAAAAAATTAGGATCTCACAACTTCAAAATACAAATTCATCTCCCATATATATACAATTTCATAAGACTAAATGTATATACAATCAAATGTCAATGCATAAGTTCAATAAAATAATATCAATAACTCTCTTTGATCCAAAAACACAACATATCATAATTTTTTGATAGAAAAATTAAACCTGATAGATGGAATCAGCTCAATATATATAACATAATTTTGGACTCTACCTTTCAAAATACAAAATTATATGTTAAGATAAAATATTAATATTTAATTAACCTCAACAAATATTTTAAATTTATAAAGTAAAAAATAAAATAATTTTTAAGATTAATTATATATTAATATTAATTTTTTAAATAGATATATAATAATTATTAAATGCTAAACAAATATTCAATTACTTCCTTTATCAATAAAATTAAAAAAAATAAGAAAACTAAAATTTTGTATTAAAATTTTTTTATTATACTAAAACTTGTGCTATTTATCTTATTATTTATATAATCAATTATGAACAATTAACCTAATAATAATAAAAACAATAATTTAGATTATTTTTTTTAATTCAAATCTCATAATCAATAACAGAATAATACTTAAGTTTTGGGAATTAAATCAACATTTATTAAAAAAAAAAACGAAGGAAGGCTCACTAATCACGATTTGCGTATCAGAAAGCTGGACCACGAGTTTTGCATTATATATCACTATTCATTTTAACCCGTATATGGAGATTACTGTTGATGTTTAATCTTAATGGATTAGAGAGTGGATAAGATCAATTACGTGCATGTAATTAATCAATCCAAAATTATATTTCAAGAACATAAAAAAGGAATCCCACCCAACATAAGTGTTATGTCACACACCACCATGTTAGAAAATATTTTATAAACATGCAACAGACACAGAAATTCGAAAAAAAAAATATAAATATGATAAAATCATAATCCTAAAACAAATCAATAGTGTTTAATATATATATTTATATGTAAAGTATTCACATCACAATTCATATTTTATTCTCATGGACTTTTCTCTTCTTTTTTTTTGACACAATCAATCATGTATTTCTTTGACCAACTTTTTCCTTTCATGTCATATTTTTAAAAGAAAAATGATTATTTTATCAAAATTATGTTTTTAAAAGTTTACATTAATTAAATATTTTTCAAAAAGTGAAAATCTGTTTCAAAAGTTAAAAATAGTGGTTTCTTTTAACAATTCCTAGGAAAATATAAAAGTATGTTTGAAAATACTAAACATATATAGTCTTAACACACCAGTTTTAGAACAAGAAACAGGATATCTTAAAAAAATAGTAGTTGAAAATTATTTTTTATTTAAACACGAGAAAAATTAAGAATAGATATATAGAATCATAAATACTTGTATTAAAACCGAGAATGAAAGAGTGAAGACTAAAACTTTCTTTATGGAAAAACTTTAATGAGCAGAAAAGAGTGAATAATGAGATTGCGTTCCTTAGCAGAGGAAGATGTTACTTATTTATCCATTTTCTTAGGTGATGAATAAAAATGTTGTCGATTTGGTGGTGTTTCCAACCTCCTATTTGCATGCTCTTTGTCTAGTGGATTTTTTTTTTCTTTTTTTATCATGTTCTCTTTATTGTATGGAATTGTCTCCATCTTCCCTTTTCTTGCTGAATTTGATCCTTTTGTAATTTGGTTGCTTTTTTTTGTCACAGTTTATCATAATTATTGCTTGCCTGATAATAGACCACCTTATATTTCTAAAAATACATATAGCTATGTACACACGCCTCCTCTGACCAATACAAACCCGACTATGAGAAGTTTATCAAGTACGTAATAGCTATCAGCTATGTGATCTTTAAGGTCACTCTCGTCCATTGAATCTCATGTTCCACAAAGATACAATGCTTTATTCAATCAGTACACTTGTTTTCTATTATGGATTTCTCCTTATATTTTTTTATTCACAACTACATAAAAGTTTTAGCTTTTTAAAACTTTTTGGCACAAATATATATTGGGTGTGTAGAACATTAAATCTTCTAAGAGTTAAATATGTTTTCTGTGTTATAATAAAAAAAATAAATTCTTATTTTAAATTTTAGATATTTTAAATATTTGTAGAAAAAAAATTATTAGAATATTTTTTTTTACCTAATAAATGAATTGTGAGAATGAATTTTATTATAATATTATTACATCACGTCAATATGAAATATTTTAACATCCTACACTTCATACTGAAAATTTGTTTATTATGTAAAAAAAAATTGATAATGACTCATTTCAATAGTTTCTTTACTACTAAAACTTAGACTAAAGATGGAAAATATATTTAATCAATTTTTTAATGTTTATTATGTGACACGAAATTTGAATGAGGAAAGCTTTTAATATAAAAAAAGATATATTTTAATTAGAAGTGTAAAACTTGTTACATCTGTATTCTTAATTCTGCTTTTGTATACATAATAAGCTAAGTACTTTTTTAAATAAAACTTTTTTTTATATAAAAAAATTAACCATTATAAGTGAGTTTGCAGTAGTTTCAATATTTTCATTGGAATGAGTAAGAAAAATATAGCGTTTTAGTAACTTAATCCTAATAAATTTGGTTTTCGTTTTTGCTCAATAAATTGCTTTTATCTTAAAGTGACTGCAGGTATTTTAAAAAATATTATGAACTTTTTATTTGTAATATATATATATATATATATGTATATATTAATTCACCTATTTTAGTCAATCAAATGAGTCGGATTCCTTTACTTAATGTAGTAATTTTCTAATATTAACAATTTTTAAATCATACACCCATTAATATATTGAAAAGTTTACGTTTATTATTTCATTTTATTGAAAGACTTGGTTCATTGTAACACCAGAAAAAAAAAAAAAACTAGACGATTAACATGTATATAAAATATATATATTGTTTAAACGTATAAATATAAAATCTAAGGTGTCAATATATTTTTTTCCAAATAAAGGGTTTCTAAAACGAAACTAATACAAGGTAGATGAAAAAAGTCTACATTACAATAAATATAAAAGTCACTTTTTACGTTAGCTTCAGAGTAAAAAATAAAAATACAACATACTTTCTTTCTTTATCTGATTCTATATCTAGTACTAAAACTGATTTAAAATATCGAAAACAATCGACATCAAAATCTTATTTCGTTTAGACTTCAAGTTAATTTTCTTCATTAACAAGTAGCAATTACTTTGTCGTTGTCTTCTTGGGGTGCATTCATTTCAGTATATAATAAGAAATATTAAATTTCTCTTTAGAAGTATAATTAATAATTTTGGATTGTCAAAAGTTAAAAGAACAAAACTTTGCATAATTGTTATCATCAGTTTTGTAAATAGTTTATATCTACGATTAAGCCTTTGGATTACATTTTTACTTTAATAAATAAAAATAAATAAATTAGTATACTATTGTTTTTTTCTCGGATGCATTAATAATGTACTGTTTTTTTACCCTCCTGCACTTATAAATTGTTATATAAGATAAATTTGTTGATTTTTATATACTCACTCAAAAGGTTATATACAAACGATTATTTTAAAAAGATTAAAAGTGTAGTTTCTTTACATCAATAGTAGATGCCAATTAAACTATTTTTAATACAATAAGTATAATTAATTGAGTTTTATTATTTTAAATGTTTAAAATCAAAGCTTTTTTTTAATCAACTATAAACTGTATAATTACAGTTTATGAGCCGACAGGCTGATTCACAAAAATAAAAAAAGATATCTAAAACGTTCTTAGTAATTTTTTAACTACAAACGAAAAGTATATTTAAACTGAGAAATATATTTTAAAAATGATTAAAGTGGATTATAAAATAAATTTAATGTTAGGTGGAGTGATGAACTTAAATATTGATCTCATCTCACATATTTTTCTTTTCATAGCAAAGTTGGCATTCTAAATAGAATGATTGGTGTCTTTGTGTCACTCTTTTACTTTGGTTAGGCATTTTCTCAAACAAAAAGCAGAGGAAATAATTAGCCATAATTTTACGGTTATTGTGGTCCTGGCTGACAAAATTGTCAAAAGGTGTTAACACTCGTACTTGCCATTGTCACACATGTTTTCAGTGTTGTGCTACACATTCTCACTCTCCAAATCTACTTTGGAATCACTTCATTATATATAAACCAATAAATTAATTAAAGCAAATCATTATGGAGGAAAGAGGGATAAAACAATTTTCTTTCTGTACTCGTTTCCCATCGTGCATGCACTTAATCGACGTAACTAAAGCATAATAATGCACAGATTTTTAACTCCATAAATTCAACCAACTTCTAGTCACTAATATTTCCTTTTGCATGCTTTCATAGTTTGATTAGCCTTATACATACCAATTCCAATTCAATCAAACAATTAGTTAAATATATTTTTTATATCCATATATTTTCACCTAAAATTGATATTTGTCTTTAATTCAAATTTTAATTTTTAAAAAATATTTATAATAAAAAAATATATTAAAAAGACTCATTCACAACTATTTACTTTAACATGTTATTTTTTATTATTTTATTAATATTATAATATAATTCATATTAAAAATTCGTTTATTACATTTATAAATCGAGGTTCTACCAGTCTCCACACGGCTGTGTCCAAAATTATTGGGAAAATCTTGAATACAATAAAAGTATGCAAAGTTAAAATATTAATCACACACTTTGAATATATTATTTTATTAATTAAATTTATTACGTTACAAAATTTATATGACTCGTTTTATTTAACGAGCTTTATTCTTAAATTTTTAATTTTAATATTTTTAATCAATAAATTTAAATATATAATAATAAAATTCTTAAAAATAATATGTTAAAGTAAAATATTTTATCAACGCTCATCCAATACGAATATGTAATGGAGAAAAAAAAATAGGTTTATATTTGATTGAAGACATCATAAGAAAGGTTTAAACAAAAGTAATAAGAGTTAGAATTATAAATATTCCCTACCTAAACCCTAAACCATATATATTCTCTTATAAGTGATTACACGCATTATTCTTTTTTCTTAGACTCCTTTATATTTAGGACGCACTTGAGAAAATTCATTAAGCTTCTCATTGAAGAATGTTCATCTAATAATAATAATAATAATAATAAAAAATCAAATCTAACAATTTGTAGTGTTCACACACACACACACTTCAATTAATATTTTGAAAATTGAATATATTTTTTAACAAAGATTGTCATTTTTGTTTTCGTATATATTTAATTTTAATAATTAATTTCAAAATAACTAGGAAAAATAGTAACCTGGTAAAATGTTATGGTAAATCTGATTTTTTAGATAAAAGTATTCTAAAATATAAATTATTTTCTAAAATGTGTTATATTTGACAAATTTGTCAGGGAAAAAAATATTTAATAAACAATTTTAAAATTATAATCAAAATTCATAAATAGATTATTTAGCGTAAATATTTTTCATTATTTTCATGTGTTTTAATTATATATATGGTAACATTTGAAGATTTGTAATAAATATTTTTCAAATACAATGTATTAGAATTATATTATTTTCTTATAATCACATAAGACTTAACGATACATTTAAAATATTAGTTAAAAAATAATAAAATTATAATGAGTGAACAAAGATGCTTTAATCAATACATCATACAATTTTTTTTGTCATATTATGATTTTTATTATTCTTATTATTATTAATAATATAAATATTATTAATATTATTATATTATTTATATTATTAATATTATTATATTATTTATATTATTATATTATTATATTATTAATGTTATTATATTATTAATATTTATTATATTATTAATGTTATTATATTATTAATATTATTAATATTATTAATGTTATTATATTATTAATGTTATTATATTATTAATATTATTAATGTTATTATATTATTAATATTGTTAATATTATTAATATTATTAAATATTATTAATATTATTAATATTATTAATGTTATTATATTATTAATATTGTTAATATTATTAATATTATTATTTTTTATTTTTTATTAAATTTTAAATAAGTTACATATAATCTGTAGGTAACAGTTTTTATAATTAGATTTTTAATAATTTACATTATAATATGTAACATTTTTAGTTATTTTTTATTTAAATTTAAAATAAGTTACAATGTAACAATATTTTTTTTAATTTATATTACATATGGATATAAATAGTAAGAAAAGCTTTTTTTATTTTATTTTTTAATTAAATTTAAAATAAGTTATATACAAATTTAATCAGTATGTAATTGTTATTTTTAATTGAATTTTAATTTGTATGTAATAATATGTAATAATTTTTATTATTTTTTAATTAAATTTAAAATAAATTACATATGAATTATATTTGTATTTAACAGTTTTTTTAATTAAATTTTTAAATACCTTACCTACAGATTATATCATATGTAATAATTTATCTATTTTGAATTAAATTTTAAATATCTTACATACGGAGAATAGAATCCATATGTAAATATCCGTATGTAACGTTCACTTTACATACAAATTTTTATCCCTTCGTATTAACCCCTAATTAATATGTTATCTCCAACTATTTAAAATAAAATAACGATGTTAAGAAATAAATTATTTTTAGATAAATAAAACTCATCCTTTTTGTTTAGAGAATAAGCAAATAGGTATAAAAAATGTATAATGTGAAAATTATAACATATATAATAAAATTTTATCTTCTATCTCTCTCTTACCATCTTACCACTGGTGCAAAAAGGTTTAAAGAGGACAACGACTTTCTAGCCGTCTTTGATGTACATGTAGTCTTATGTCCAATAGAGAAGAAAGTGGCTAAATAGTATCGCCTTCTTAAATTCAGATTTATAAGGACGATTATGGTAAATAGTCGCCTTCTTATATGCATAACAAAGAGTTATGATAAATAAATATGCCCTATATGCCCTCTTTGTTTGAATGCATACAAATTATGATAAATAAAAATTAAACAAATTAATAACATTTTAAAAAATTTAAAAAAATTTAAAACACCACCAACCTTGTGCGTGGATGCAACAATGGTGGTGAAGAGCGACGCGACAACGATAGCAGCGATGGAGCAAATAGGCCACATTAAAAACCTAAACACCAACATGACAATGAAATAGTGGTGACCTTTGAGCAATGGCAGAAAATAAACAAATAAGAGAAACACAAAAAAATACAAAAATCAATGGTGAAGAAGAAGTAGAGAGCTCGAAATGAACTTACAATAGCACGAAGAAGACAATGCAGACTCGAGGAAGATGAGAGAAAACACTAGAGTAGAAGAGTTGAAGAGAAAACGAAGCGCCAGAGAAAAGAAGGTATGAAAGCGTAAGTGACGCGCTTTGTGTTTGGGTAAAAAAATAGTATAAGAGGGTGATGCTATTAGGTAAAACTGCATTCTTAAATAAAATGCTTTGTTTAAGAATGCGACTATACCAAATAGTCGCCCTTTTATATGAAGTTAATTTAAAAAATGTCACTGTGTTTTGAATGACAACGTCTGATCGTATAAATACCTTAAATTTAGGGTTGTTGTTTTGATATTTTTACTAGTGTATCATGATCTAGTAGAAAATAATTACTTCTCAAAATATAAATATATTAATAACTTAATTATATTAATATGTTAATAAAAAAGTAGGACGTTATTATATAATTTAAAAAAAAATAAACTATTATAAAGTTCATTATAAGTTAATTATTTTTTATATTTAAAATTATTTTTCACGTTTAACTAATTATAGTATTTTTTTATCGGCTATAGTATTATGATCACTGAAATATTTTTACATTTAACTCTAATACGTTTTTTTTCTACATAAGTTTTTTAAAAAGCAATTTTACTTATAAAAATAAAAAAGTAATTTAACTTTTAAAATGTCATTCATAATTTTTAATATAAGCTCCTCCATGTGTGGGTGTCTCATTTATCTTCTTCACTTATCTCGTAGAAAAAGTTGATCCTGCAGGCGATCATGGCATGGGGATTTACAACTTTCATTATCCTTCAGCTCTTACATCTCTCTATTATTAAAATGGTGCCAAGAAAACGAAATTTCAATAACTTCATGTCCTCCACCAATAGTCTCGTCTGCGTGCACTGCATTTTTATTATAATGTAACTTTTAAAAGTTTTGAGCAAGGAGGAAGAGATAAAAAAGCAGAACATGATACGTAAGTAAATGCAAAATCACACTTGGCAACAAATAAGTGGAGTTTGGCAAAAAGCTATATTCTATAATAATAATAATTATTGTTATTATTATTTTACTCATAACAATTATTTTAGAAATTAATCCTGGTGTGACGATATATAATTGAAAACTAATTTTCCACTAATGGTAACCCAGAATTAAATTAATTCAATCACATAAAAGAATGCACTGTCAGATAGCATTATTGGAGACTATTTTCTACTTATCAGCATTAGTTATGAGGAGTTGGTGTTTGACATGCTATTAAGCACATATTTGATATTTGAGTACCCTTCCACATATAGATTGTGTTAGTGTATCAGATGGCATTAATTATTTGTGATGATTTTGCACCCATTAGCTTTAATTATTGGGGCCGTTGATGTTTGAAATGAGGCTCAGCAATTTTGTGTTTTTATCTTTCATTTCTTAATTTTGAGGTACCTTCATAGGTTGAACCATCTGAGTGAGTTTTTCGAATGTAATTAACTTGGTTATGCTTTTTCTTTTACAATAAAGTTCATTTATCACGTAGAAGAACTGTTATAATTTCATCAGGGATACACTAAATTATTACTAATATATTCACAAGTGAACCTAGTGTCAGCGTTAAACAATTGGTTAAATTTTCGGTTAAAACTGATTGTCCATTTTATAAAAAAAATGTTATAGTGTTAATATGTAATCCTTCGGTACACTGTAAGAAGGACGATGAGATTGGAAGAGAAAAGTGTTGAATATTTAATGTGGAATAAATGTCTTTTGGAGGCCACTCAGTCTCAAGATATAAAACTTTTTTTTTTCTTTTTTAGCTGTTCTCGTGAGAGGAATTTAGATACTAATTGGTGCCGATGGAACAATTATTCGTATTATGTAATTTTCGTAATTAATATGTTTAAATTCACGTTGTAGAGTAGATATTGGATACGAACATGTTTTGGAAGCATTCGGCAGCGGTACAGGAACCTAAGATAAGTTAATTAGAGTCCATTTGCGAAAAAAACTTGGAGCAGGGAAAGTGTATTCTGAGTCACGGCAACTGAATAGAGAAGGAATCATGCAAAGGTATTGCATTGAATGCACTCCCACTAAATAATAGTAATATAGCTTTTTGTTTGAGATTGACCAAAAGTATGTAGCTTTAGAACAGGACTCCGATACTTATCGCTTATCCTCTTCCTCTCCCTAGTGCAATTTGTCTTAATCATTACCCTTTCTGTTTATAAGCAACACCATTCCATACACTTCACACTACCTCGCTCTAAGTGTTACACATTTTTGCATATTGTGTCAAACACAAAAACATGGAACAAAAATGTTGTTCTAGTTTTGGAAAGAACTGGAGTAAGGCAAAGCCTTATTTGTTAACGGTGGGCCTTCAATTTGGTTTCGCCGGAGCATACATCTTCTCCGTCGCCAGTCTCAACCATGGAATGAATCGTTATGTTTTCGTCGTCTATCGTAATGCCATCGCTGCTTTGGCCATCGCTCCTTTTGCATTGATTTTTGAAAGGTCCCATCTTAATTATTAACTTAATTACTTCCATTATTTTCGTAATCTCATTCATGCAGTTCCCTGTCTTGTTTTAAACATTTTGGGCTATTACTTTATGATAATTACAATTTGTGTGTTTGCTTAACATTACTCGCTACAATTTGCAGGAAAATTAGACCCAAGATAACACTCCCTGTATTCTTTCAGATAGTGGCACTCGGATTTGTGGAGTAATCATCTAAAACCTTTCTCTGTCACTATCAGTAAACAGTACTCATATATATATATATATATTTTATATATTATATATATATTTTATATATTTTATATATATATTTTATATATATATTTTCCATTTTGATATACCATCCACTTTAACTATATTAGATATAATTATGTTTATTTGATTTTGAAATGAATAATACTATGAAAGAACCTTTTCCATTTTCAACAAAAATATAACATTTATTTTCCTTTCATATCTCTCTTTTTAGCGTTTAGCATATATTTTATACAAACTTTTTATACCATTACAATTTCAAGAAATATATTATTCAAGGCTTCAATCGGCCACTGAATCGCATAGATTTTCCTTTTCATACGTCATATATTATTTCTTCCTATAAGTTTCGTAATATTTTTAAGCATTTTGTTTTGGTTTGAACTCAAATCTAAACACACGAGTTAGGTGTCTTTTGTTTGAGGTTGAGGAAGCTACGGAGGATCATTATTATGTGGAAAAAGTTATTTTTATTTTAATTACAAAGCAACTACTTGTTTTATGTTATTAGATTTGCATAAAAAATATTGAAAATAAAAGTATAGTTTTGCAATTGAAAGTAAAAAAGAAATAAAAATAAAAGTAGACATAAACTAATTTGAAGGAGCATTTTGTCTAAAAAATCATGCCATGGTTGTTTGATCATTTGGAAACAAAATATGGACTCAAGAATATTAACTTCTATAAAGGATAATGTTAAATACAATTATATTTTAAATAAGATACTATGTTTCATATAGTAATTTTGTAAAGTATTTTATCTAACATCTAGTTATAAATTGTAACGGACGATAACTGCTTTAAAAAAATATACATGGAATGATTTCTATTTTATTTATAAAATATTTATATTGATAGTACATAAAGAAGTAAACTCTTTTAATAATTATACATTATAAATTAATTTTATCAATTATTCAAGTAATTTCCAATATGGTAAGAACACCTTTTAAATTTACAATATCCAAATTTAATTAATTATCTTAAAGTCAATTTCATAAAATCAAGTCACTTTTAACACATCATTTGCAAAATCCTAATTCTAACAACATGCTTATTATTTAATTAGCATGTAAAATAAATATTTAAGTTTGTAATGAAAACGTTTTACATTTTATGAGCAGGTAGAGTATTTAATTTATTTCTACTAAGGACAATACATATATTTTAGATAAACGAAATTAAATAAATGATTTTAAAACCATTTTCACTGACAAATTTAAACATAAAACATTTGAACATAGTTAATTATACATATAAATTAGTTATTGAAACTGTAGGTTTTATAAATTATAACTAATCCAAACACACTTTAAAATTAACGAGAGAATATGCAGATCATCTTTTACTCAACAGGAGTTTCAAAATGGTTGAACTTCAATTGGCAAATCCAAATAAAAATTAGAATATAATAGTTAATTATCAGTGTTAAGAAGGTTTTTCTCCGTTAAAAGTATTCTGATGATAATGAATCTGATGTTTTAGGCCAGTGATTGACCAAGGCTTCACTTTCTTGGGAATGCAATATACATCAGCTTCGTTTGCCTCTGCTATAATGAATGCAGTGCCTTCTGTCACTTTTGTGTTAGCCGTAATTCTAAGGTATTATTTCACAATGGAGCATTTAATTAGCCTAACAAAACACCTTCTTCTACCTGTCATACATAACAATTTGCTTCTATGTACTGCATCAGGTTAGAGCGTGTAAATGTTAAAGAAGTAAGGAGCCTAGCAAAGGTGATTGGGACAATGGTGACATTTTCAGGTGCTTTGTTAATGACACTTTACAAAGGTCCTGAACTTAACCTATTTCATTCTGCAAACACAACCCACCAAGATGGAACTCACTCTCCTCAACTTGTCAAACACTGGCTCTCAGGGACTCTCTTTCTTCTCCTGGGTTGTGTGGCATGGTCAACTTTCTTCATTTTACAGGCATGTTCATTTCCTTCTTCTTCTTCTTCTTCTTCTTCTTTTATAGACACTTGCATTTTATTTGTAACAGTGTGTTATTATTGGTGAATTGTGAATTGCAGTCCTTTACATTGAAAAGGTATCCAGCAGAGTTGTCTCTCTCTTCTCTAGTCTGCTTATCAGGTGTTGTGCAAGCTAGTGTGGTGGCAATGGTGGCCACTCGTCATTGTGGGCTTCAGGCATGGGCCTTGGGCTGGGACTTCAGACTCTATGGCCCTCTCTACACGGTTAGTACTGGACCCAAATGATTATTTTCTCTAATATTCAATCTCAGATGTTCTAAGCAAGGTAACAAAATGATAAATAAGATATGACAAGTAACTATTGATGGTGCAATTTTTGTCTTAATAATCAATTTCAAAATGACAGGGAATTATTACCTCTGGAGTTACGTATTATGCGCAAGGGTTGGTATTGCAAAGCAGAGGCCCAGTATTTTTAACTGCCTTTAATCCTCTTTGCATGGTCATAACTTGTGCTTTAGGCTCCTTCCTTTTTGCAGAGCAACTTCACTTGGGAAAGTATGCAATTCTTCTTACCACTTCATTAATTCTTTCTCTTCACTATTCTTTCCTCACAGTTAGAAGTTCTGTTAATTATCGCATGATGATTATTATTTAATTCTTTTTCTGAACCATGTTCTTCCTCTGTCTTTCTCTATTACACTGATCTCAGTATCATTGGAGCTATCATTATCGTATTGGGTCTGTACTCTGTCGTGTGGGGCAAAGGCAAAGACCATTCAAACCCCACGCCATCATCTACAGCAAAGCAAATCGAGACACAACAGTTGCCAATTTCCTCATCTCATATCTAACAGAGAATTCCAAAGGAATTTGTGGATAATGCACTTTTTCTGCCTTCAAAATTTGCAATAGTTATGTATGCTGGTTTCTTGCTTTCGATTCCACATTCTGAAGCATAGCCTCATATTGCTGCTACGAGCAATGTCGTTGCCTTTGCTTTATTTATCATCCGAAAAGATAACATATGCACCGTTTCATGTGAAGATAAGCTTTTAACCACCTTGTCTCCGGTGGTTGGTCTTCCTTTTGCTCTTCTCCAACAATGAATAAACTTGTTAAATGTCTCAATTCATATCGTTTTGAAGTAATTTATAAATATTTTGATGCATGTCAGGAATGATCAACCACTTCAAAAATTGATACCTCACCGTAAATTAGTTATACAATTAATAATGTGATAACTATAACTAGACCGGGATAATGTCCAATTTTGAAAATTAACGGCTGTTTGAATTATCAGATAATGTGATGGGATTAACATAAAATTAACGGATCATTAAAAACTAATTAAATCTAAAGAATTCTTGTGTACTAATCACTAATATATGAGACAATCTCGTTCCTACTCTTAACTCACATCATTTCAATTTGAGAACCAACTCCTACCAATTAAATAATCACCTTGATACCTAATTAGTGATGATGATTAATTTTAAACTTCTTTAAAACCTAATTAGCAAGTGTCTGACCCATCTAGGCAGAAAAATTGTACAAATAAAAGTTCATTAAAATAATATAAATAAAGGAGTATCCGAAGGTATGAGGTTAGATTTTTTGATTTTCTGAAAGACATAAACTTATAACATGAAAAACCTCTGAGAGTAGAACACTAACTTGAACGTTAGAGTACTTTTACAGGTACTCGATCCCTCCATAGTCGAGATTGAGCACAAGCGAAAACTAAGATCAAATATGAAAGAAGACCTAAACACCACTATAAGAAAAATGGAGAACTTCAAGTAGCACAAGGAACACCTAGTTCTATAAGGTGAAATTTGACTTTGTAAAAAATATTTCAGCGAACGTCGTGGGGTTGAGAAAAACCTATAAGAATATTGGAACCTATGGACATCAACCAGAAGAGGTGTAGGACAACTATATCTGTCAAAAGGAGTAATTATTGGAGCTTTGAAAGGAGTTGGAAATCTTGAAGAAAAATAATGTCTAAGAGATGAACACACCTAGAGCCGAGAAGGACGCTTAAGACAAAAACTGGAGGATGGAGAAACAATTTCTTTACATCATGAATTGGAATGAAAAGACCTTTTAGGTTTTAACCTTAATCAGACCCCTAGGACTTTGGAAGCCAATAGTCTATGATGTCCAATCTCGACCATTAACGTCTACCCCCACTTTAGACACCACCTTTTGAAGACACCCCTTCGTGGAAGACATAATGGAAACACCTCTACCTGCTCATTGGAAAAACTTGTTCTTGTCAAGTATGATGATACAACAAACCCAAATGAACATGTCAACATATATGCATGCATATCAAACTCTACACTTATGCAAATGTGATTTTATGTAGAGTATTTTTGACCTTGCTACTCTGAACAGGTTTACACATCTCCCACCAAGATCAATTGATTGTTTTGATACACTAATAATAAAATTTGGAGCTCAGTTCGCGACAAGTAGACTCTACCACCTCATATCGATTTCCCTTGTCAACATTAGGTAGGAGAAAAAGGAGTCACTTTGGGCGTTCATGCAAGGATTTAGAAAAGTAGCCTAGATATTCATAACCTCAATCCCAAAGTAGTCATTCATTATATGGTAAGAACCCTTCAAACCGGGACCTTTAATTGATAACCACTATAAAGAAACTAGCCCCTAATCTTGACAAGCTCCGCGAGAGGGCTACGAAGTTCATGCAGTTGAAGGAACTCAAGGAATTGAGCAATTGAGTGTTTTTCGACAATAGCTTAGGTGCAAAGCCACCAACAAAGGACCAAACTCACTAGACCATTCAACCACGTCAACCATATGAACCACTTTGAGCCCCTCGATTCACTAAGTATACCCTGCTAAATTCACTTAGAGCACACATATTTGAAGAAGCTCTAAGTGTCGAGCTCTTGGTGACTCCAAGAAGGATTTCGATGCAGATCAATGTAAACACTGTCGCTATCATCGAAATTATGGGCATAATATGGAGGAATGCATGACTTTCAAATATAATATAAAGGAGTTCATACAATTCGGCCATCTACGGTGTTTTTTCATAAGGGAGACCGAGAGGGACTCACGTCAAAATATGAGAAGCGTCAAGGGAGCGTAAATCGCTGGTCCAAGGAGTTATTAATACAATATCCGGGGCAGGAACCACACACTCAACAAGAAAGAGACACTTATGTTAGAATTAGTGGCCTAAACAAGAAGGAGGGTGAATTGTTTTCATAAGATTTTCGCAAAGATTGGAAGTAAAGTGAAAAGTTATGAAAAAAAAATCAATCAATTGAATTTTTGTTCAATTGAATAAATTTATGTTTTAAGGTTATTTATAGAAAATCAGCATGTTGTTTTCACAAAACAACCAGTTGTTTATACCAACAAAATATAAAACAAAGTTAAAAACAATTTATAAGAGAAGAGATAAAGAGAATCACAGAAGAGGTTTATACTGGTTCACTTTTAACCAAGAGGTACATCCAGTCCTCAGCTAACCACTGAGAATTCACTATGTAATCAAACCTAGATTACAAAACACACACCAACGTGATGATCTTGAACCCCTCAAGAACACACCACTTTTTGGCAACACCACAGTTTTCAGAAACACTTTGAAACTGCTTTACACACAAATAAATAAATATAGTGTTCAAAGAGAAAAGAATAGAATACACCTGGGCTTTACAAATCTATAGTTCAGAAGTATACAAACACCTAATCTTATTCCACACACTAGTGATGATCAAAAGCTCTTGATTTCTTGAAAAACGTTTTTAGTAATTTTTCTTTCTTAGTGTCTCAAAAAGAATGTCAAACAACATTTATATAAACTCAACAAGTGATCAAAGTTGTTATATCAGTAACCAAAAGCAGTTGGAAGCATTTAAAACACATAACATAATTTTGTTATAAAAACAACAAGTTGTTTTCCAAAACAAACGATTAAAATAAATTTTCTATTATAGTTTTCATAAAAACAACCAGTTGTTTTATCGAAATAATCGATTGTTTCTATTTGACAGTAAAAACAAAATAAGCAAAGCTTTTCCAAATCATTTTGAAAACCATTAAGTGTCAAACAACAAGTTGTTTCGACAATTCAACAGGTTGAAAAACTTGCCTTAGCCTCAATCCCTTGAGTAACAACTTTTCAACTGGTTGATTTGAAAAACAATTGAATAAAAATTTCTCATCTTTTAAGAAAACATTTCTTTCAAAAGAGATAAAGATTCAAATGAGCTTGGATCATTTCAAGGAGTGAATTAACAAGTTAAAAACTACTAGACAACACATATACATCAACATGGTCTTCAAACTTTTCACATAGATTTGGAGGCATCAAATCATATTATTCAACAACTTAAGAATAATCTAATATGTCAATACCACCACCTCAAGGTTGAAAGGAATAATGTTATTTATCACTTTTATGAATAAAGATTTCTAGGCTATAAACCTCGACCAGGATGATCCTATGTAATTACTATTGTAGCAAATCATAAGATATGCAAACAACACCATTTCAAAAATAACAATGAATTAATGGGACTTTTCAAGATATGCATAAAAGTAAAAAACCAAAGTAAAAAAGTGAGTTAACTTCAATCTTAAAAAGGGATATTGGTTGCCCACTGAACTTAAGTGCTTTGTGTAATTGTGTTTTTTCTTACTTTTAACATTTGTGTATCACTTTTAACATATGGGATCGTAAGGAAATGTCTTCACCAAATCTAGACACAGAGGGGACCATCAAAGCACATTAGAGGTTTTGTTGGGGCCATTCATCTTAATCAATTAGGCAGAGTTTTCTATTATAGTCTCCATCACTTTAGATTTTTGTGTTAAGAATTTTGCTTCTACCTCTCATTTATCAATGCTAAATTAAAATATTATATATCTCTATATATGAGAGATCTAATGGTTTAATGCTAATATATAACTCATTTTATAAGAGTTTGAATCTCATTCCAATAAGAAAGACTTTACTGGGAAAAAACATTGGTGCGTAATATGAGTCTGGAAATACCTTGGAAAGTTTTGAATCCACTTCATTTTAGTTCTCAAAGCATGTATACGTATGACATTCTCCAACTCTTCAAGGTGGACACCATAATGTCTCATCCAATCCAGATGCGGTATTAAAAAATCATATAAATAATGCACAAATATTAAAAATAACATAGAAATTATAATCGAAACTACTCATTTGAATTTCATATAAAATTTTAATATATAAAACTATTTATTATAAAATTTATATATTGAAAACATATATACCGAGAAAAAAAAAATCAAGGACAAAACACAATTTTAGGAGTTAGGAGACAAACATACCATTAATTTTTTTAAAAGTTTAGGGACTAATTTGATCTGTTATTACAGATTAAATTGATTGATATTTATAATTTTTCATTTAAAAATAGTTAACCATTTATTATAAAGTAATGATTGTGAGTAATTTATAGATTCTTTTACTATTTATTAATTTTAAGAATTAACTTAACCTATTATTACAAGATTTCGTGACTTTCTCTTATGTTAATGGTGCACAGTGTCTAGAAAATGCTGATAAAAAAAAGTGTCTAGAAAATGAAGTTTCAAAAACTTTCAATAACTCACCTCAGAAAAATTGATATCCTCCGCAAGCTGTCTGGTCTGCTTGCTGTGTTTTTATTATGATAATAACAACAATAACGTGTAAAACTTGTTTGGAGAAGAGGGACCAATGAAGAGATAAAAAAAGCAGAAAAGACACAGAAAGGCAAAATACTTGGCTACAATTAAGTCATGTTTGACGAAAAGGGTATTAAATCCATTACCAAAAAATCACGTAAAATGCACTATCAGATCACATTATTGGAGATTATTTTCACGCTCCATTCCACAGATCATGTATGTGATTTATATAATGTATATCAGATAGCATTACTGGCAATGATCTTGCACCCACTAGCTTTAGCTGTTTTGAGAGAGTTGATATTTGGCACGACATTAAGCACTAAGCTTCGGTGTTTTTAGCTCCATTCCTTAGTTTTAGGTTGAAGGTTGAACTTGATTATAAACTTCATACGTGAGATCTCATAAGTAAATAGCAATTGGTATTCTTAATGTTGTTTATTAAACACGTACACAGTGATGGAAGAAAGATGTTGCTATGGTAGTTTTGGAACAACTTCGCTAAGGCAAAGCCTTATTTGTTAACGGTGGGTTTAGTAAACTGAAGAGGAGTCACGTTTAGAGGAGAGTATCATGAAGGAAATAGAAGATATGAAAGAAAGAGAGAGTAAACTGAAGAAGCAAGAGAGAGGAGGGAAATAGAGAGTAATCAATGAAGATTATTGGTGTAAACAGTAGAGTTCTAGAAGGAGGAATAAAATGGAGATACTTTAAGGAATTAATTTCAAAGGAAGGAGATGAAATGACTTGTATCTAGGATGAGTAGAATGAGTAGACCATTCTGCTCTGGTTTTAAAAATGTCAATGATAAATTGGGTATAGAAACCATTTAGATCATTGGATGCTTGACATACTGTTGCAGGATTTAATTCCTTTTGTAAAAAGGAAGTGGGACTCCTACAATGTACAAGGTAATGGCATGTTTATTGTCAAGAAAAAAAATGAAAAACTAAAAAGTGACTTAAGATATGAAACAGAGAAGAATTTGGGTTTATTAACTCATTTTAGCAGCAAATAATTAGGGAATTTGGGGAGCTGGATAGTAAGAATGATGAGAGTAGCCTAGATAAGGATATGAAGTTAAAAAGAATGGAAACAAGAAAAGAAAATATGATTTGGAGGGGTCAATGTATTAGTTGAGAGTGGAAAATATTTTATATGGACATATTATATGCATTGGTATTAACTTGCAGCATTAGAGCTCAGAACATATGTTATCCATCATTTTAGAAAGGGACTATGCAATCAATAGAGGTCAATATACATAATTTAGTCTTTGAACTCTTCTCTGACTTCCATTTCCTTCCTTGCTTGAGATGGTACTCATATAAATCATTACTATAGTCATGTGATTAAAAAATTGAAAATTGAAACAGTTATAATAGGTAAGACAAATCTGGTAAGATAAGGCAAGAGGGTGAAATGGGGTTCTTGGAGCAGGTATATGTGCTATTTGTTTTGTGCAGGGATATAGGAGATATCTGGGAAGAGAAGGACAATAAGTACTTTCTGAAGGGTAGCTAAGGAAATCAGGGAGGGTGCAGCAGGTGCAATGTCCAAAATGAAATGTGGGTAATGATCTAAAACCTACAGCTAACAGTAGTAGACATATAACTTATTTTAAGTTAAATAACATGTTTGGCTATTTACTTAAATTATAGAACTTTTGTATTAGAAAATCTCAACACTACATGTTTTTATTGCATTTTTAAATATAAAATAATTTAATTTAATTTAAATATGCATAAGTACTTAACTGTCGACATATATGACGCGTAATTATGTAAAATGTAATGCTATGCTTACACAACTATACAAAATAAAGGTACATGTATGCATTAAAAAAAGTATATCCTGTCACCCACTGTCCTTTGTGTTTGATGAATGTGCTTCTCTGTCATTCAGTCAATGTGAGTTAGTGGTAATGTTATCATTTGTTCTCTTGAGCTGGCTGAGAGGTGTGGAAATATATAGTATATATGCAGATTCTACATTAATGTTGCAAAGTGCATAAAGTCTAATTTGGTGTTACATGAAGCTCAGATTCAAATGGACATCTTTGGTTCAAATGGATCCTCAGATTCAGTGCACATTCTGTACATAGATGCAGTTTCTGCAGTTTGTTTTGGTATTCCTTTGGGTAAACTTTGGAATTATGTTTGATGAATGTGCTTATTCTGTCTTCATTCAAGGGTTAGGGGTATGTTCTTATTTTTTTCTTTTAGGTGGCTGAAAGGTGTGGAAAGTATATATTATATGTGCAGATTCTACAGTAATGTTGCAAGGTGCAGAGAGGCTAATTTGGTGATACATGAAGCTGAGATTAAAGTGGATAGGCTAAATCTTTGGTTAATATTGCAATAGTGTGTTTTTGGACGTCAAATTACACCTTGGAGGGCTGCAGCAGGTGGTTAAAGGTGCAAAAGGATTGTTGCTACTAACACAGGTGTTTCACTTTTATGCAGATAAGGAAAACAATGCTAGTGATGCCAACATGCTGCACCCGTCCAACATATATACTTTGTCCTCCCAGATCACCACATTTGCAATAGCAGCCAAAAAATTAGCCTAACCAATTTAATCTGTGCTTCATCACTCTCCACGGATGTGCCTTTTATCATCCTCATCGACTGCATTTTGAAATTGTTGATTCTGCAGCATGTTTTGCACCAGTCCATCCTTATTCACTATATGCATGAGCATGATATTATTTTTTTCCCATTATAACAGTTAACATTATTTATTTTTCTAGATTGAAATACTCGTTTTGAGATCCATATCCTAGGTGATACAATATTTAAATTTCTCATAAATTAATCACGGATTATAATCTTAATTTTTACTCAAAATATAAATCTCATTATTATTACACCATAGATGAATGGAACACACTTAATTTAGAGCCTCACATTTACTTATCTTAATTTTGTGAGTCTTACCATGTCATTACATTTAAGGACTTTATAAAGAAAATTAATTGAAATTTATAAAGAAAAATAATTGAAATTTTAAAGCTGTTAAAATGAGTGTTTAAATTAATTTCACAACTCTTACAATTTTACATAGATTGCAAGTCTTACCATTTATCATAGTTCCATGGTTAAAAGTTTAGTTTTATCTTGTTTTATGTAAACAGTTTGGTTTAAATAAGCAATATATATCACATTTGTTTTTATTTAAACAATAAATTTTGTTAGGTAATGTGACTTAATTTAAACTATTATTTCTAACCAATTGCATGAAAATAACCGTGAAAGTAAGAAATGAGATTAGAGAAAATACAACTTTTAAATTTACCATAATACTATACCTCTAATACAAAATTTACAATAAATAATCTTCTTTAATTATTAGTTAACTTTTTACAATAAACTTTTGAGGTAAAAAAATAGATGTGTTGTACTCTTTTGGGTTAGTTATGTGTGCGTGGGTATTTTTAGAATTTGGTTCTGGAAATAAATTCTGGAATTGGTATTCTGGATTAGAAAATATGTAAGCAAAAACATCATTATGGAATGGGGTTTCCAGAAGTAAAAAAAAATATTCCGGAATGGGTGTTAATGCAAAAAAGTTGTTTTCAGAAGAGTAAAAGAACCTTTCAGAATATTTTTGTCATTTCAGGTTTTTGATGGGGTGCAGGAAGAAGAATGATGAGATTCAGGAAGAAATACCCTCTCTTTATTGGCGTGCTTGGTGGGTGCTTTTCAAGCTGGCGTGGGCTTGGGCCTCTACTAGGTTAGTACGCCATATTACAATGCTCTTGTTTCAAACAAAATATATAATTTTGTTTAATCTTCAAACTCAGATTTTCAAAGCAAGTTTCTTTGATACACTCTACATCTCTTAAATCAAACACTTTAAGGAACATTCAACGGTTAAACTAGAAGACAATAGTTAAGAATAAATTTTAAAATAACTAACAATATCTCGTATCTAACACGAGTTTTTAGACGAAATTTGAAAAAGGTTCAAATTTATAAAATTGTATGCACAATAAATTAAAAACTAAAGTTAAAGAAGACATGTATGCTATTCTTTTGAAGAAAATAAATTAAAATCTCAGTCCTTTTCAAGTGACTGTGGTAATAGTTAAACTTTTAATTGCAATAACATAACCAGACATCAACATCGAATCTTTATAGTATATTTTTTTTTATTTGCTAGATTGTTATATACGGTAAGACTTTTTTTTATACTAATTATTAATTTTATTTGTAATCATTGTCGACCGTGTAAAATATAGATTAATAAATTTAAATTAGAAAATAAAAAGAGGTTTATTATTATACTTTGTTGTAACGATGGTTTTCAAATGCAAATTTATTACAAAAAAAAAAATGCTTATTGTTCACAGTCAATTTTAAAATTACAGGAAATATAGTTACTGTACCATATGACAGACCGACATCATGACGTGTCTCGGTCTCTTTTTTCAAAATGATCGAGACACGTTCGTACGACTTTGTCAGACCGACTGATCGATCCACGATCAGGCCGACCGACACGTATAACCATGGACGCTCAAACCAAGGTTAGTGAAGCTAAACCATCATTAAGAATTAGGTAATGCAACTCTAAGAGTGATATATTCCACTAATCAGGCCTAATAAAATAAGTTCATTAAAAATAATATAAATAACACACATCCCAAGGAAAAAGGCACCTACCCGAATATTGATCACCCGCTTTACTGACTTGAGCGTCTGAGTGCCTTCTGCAGGTACCTTCATTTGGTATTTGCCCAAGACTGAGTGCCGAAGGAGAAGCACGAAAATGAAAAAGATGTAGAATAGGACTCTATCTTTATTCTCATCTGATGGATCAGTTCTTCAAGGGTTTTATCCGATTATGATAAAGTGAATAATTTCATCAAGAAATATTCCATCTTTTCTTCAACTTCGAGTTGGTTTGATTCACCCCAGTTCATTACCCAACAACCTGTCCGACTGAAGGAAGGAGACAAAGACTTCAATAATTCTCTAGGTCTGATTTACCTAGCAGTAACATAATTACGTATTATCTGCAAGACCTGGAATAGGTGTGTATTGTTTACCGCCTTTATTCCCATTTGCATGATCTTAAGTTGTGCTTTAGCTCCTTCAATTTTTCGTAGTAGCAGCTTCACTTGTTCAGGTATTTTGCTTCTCATTCACTGCTTCATTAATTCACATTATTCTTAATCCTTCCTCTTCTTTAACTTCTTCCTTTACTTGAAAAATCCAACTTCTCAGAATCAACAACTTGGTTTGCCATTAATTACAAGTTTGTTTACCATGTAAAAGCTTGATTAACTGGTCACAATTATTGCATTGCATTGCATGATCATTATTATCTAACTGGTCTCTATTATATATTGATTTAAGCATCATTGGAGGTATCATTATCGCAGTGGGGGCAAAGGCAAAGACTGTTCAGACCCCACCCCACCATCACCTACTACAAAGAAAACCGAGACACAACTTCTCCCAATTACCTCATCTCATATCTAACACAGATTTCCAAAGGAACAATATGTGATTATTACTTCTGAAAAAATCTGCAACAGTTATGTATGTTAATTTCATGCTTTCGGTATCCACGTTATGAAAAGATTGCAACAGATTGCGACAATACCACTGCTTTAATATTTTCCAGAAAGAAAGAAAGAAAATTATGTCCAATGTTTCATTTCAAGACAAATTTTGAGGTTTTAATTGCCTTGTTTTGGGTGGTTAATCAGTGTCATCTTTTAGCTCTTATCACAACTTTTAAAAAACAAATCTTCTTTGCCTTTCTTGATGGCTGAATTTAAAAGTTATTTATGATTATTTAAAATGTTTTGTGGCCGTGATGCACACCAAGTACATTTTTACTTTTATCACTTAAAAAAATGATTTGTTTTAAGTATGTTGTTTTCTCAAAATTCCTAACTACCTGTTTTTATTAAATGGTATGTGAGTCAGTATGCATGCAATAATATTTAAAAGGGAAAATTGGTTATGTAGCGGTTTCTTATAAGAGTTTTACATTGTCATTTAGGATAAGTTTATCGATTGCTATGATAATTATTTTAAAAATAATAGTCATTAATTATAATTTTTATTAGTTTACAATACTTTTTTTGTACTCAGCCTACAAAAATTAAACTAGTTATATAATATGTATAGTTTACCTGGATGACTTCAAGCCAACCAATATTAAACTATTTGATTATATGATAAGGCTTATGTTTATGTATATCCAATTACACTTAGTATATATGTTTAGAGTGCTGTTCGAGTAAGCCTGTGTAGCTAATATTATTTTATTAAATAGTTAATAATATTATTTTTTCATAGATTTGTATTCTTCAGATTAGTTAATTTATGATATTTTTCTCTTTTCTTTTAATCTCTTTTTTCATTTATCGAAATAGTAAGAATAATATTTTATATTCTATATATAGTAACTAATACCTTCTACTCTGTGAGAGTTGAAGACCTTTTTGTTATCAATATCAATTTTGACAATTCAAAATATAATTATGATTTACAGCTATTTATGCAACTAAGATCATTGGAGATTCTCCTTATTAATTGTATTATCTTAGTAAGCTGTTTATAGTCAGTATATTCTTATTCATATTATAAAAAAAAACTAGAAATATTTCAATCATTGTAAAGAAATAAAAGAAAATAAAAATTAAAGATGAATACAAAAATACAGTTGTTGAGAACATCCATATGTTAAAGTTACAATCAACTGAGTCTGGAACAAAAAATATCTTTGTGGTGTATAAGCCTATAGATCAACTCTTGTAAAAAGATTCTCATACCTCTAAATCCAAACAAAGCAGAATAGTATTATATTTCACTTGCTGTTAAAGAAAAGAATATCCTTCCAAAAACAATAATTAATCATCTCAATACAATAAATCATAAAATATAAATCAATTTTTAGAGAATAAAAAATAATTAGTTGTTATAATGACTAAATTAGAGACTATTTTAGAGATTAAACAAATTTTGATTTCTAAATTAGTTTATATTATTGTTAAATGGTGGTTAAATTGATGTCTAATTAGCAACCAAGGTTTTTGCTACCAAATTTAGAATCTAAATAGACACCAATTGGTAGCAAAAACCTTTGTTGCTAATTAGACACCAATTTAGAAACCATTTAACAATAATATAAACTAATTTAAAAATCAAAATTATTTTAATCTCTAAAATGATATCTAATTTAGTCCCTATAGCAACTAATTATTTTTTGTCTTTAAAAATTGGTTTCTATTTCATTATTTTCTTATATTCTTAACAAATATTAATAATAAAAATGTTTATTAAATTTATACTCATTAGTTTTATTTCAAAATATATTTCCAATATAAAAGAAAAGAGGACTAACATTAATTATAAATATATTTTTCTGGGAATTTAAATTTATATATTATTAAAAAGAATTAATGTTTAACACACAAAAACATAAATCTTCACTAATAATATAGCTAATAAAAAAAATTCTAAAAATTGAACAAATAATTGAATTTTATGAAAGCACTAGTTTTCAATTTCTTGGTTAAATTTTAGTTAAATTAATATTTTTAGTTTTATGTAATAATTTAAATAATATAATAATATAAAATTAGAAAGATTAAGATGTAAAATTTAAAATTCATATAAATCAATAAACTATATATATATATATTTTAATTTGAGAGATAAAAATCACTCACTACTTAAGTAACTAAAAGTGTAACTGAGTTATAAAAATAATATTAAAAGAATTTTAAGAATAGATCTTTTCAATTCTAAAATTATTTTTCATTTTTAATTTAATATTCTGTCAATATACTTTTGGCATATGGTTTCGTATCTGTTCGCGCATATAGTCTAGTATATGCATTGTTTTTTTACACATAATTATTATGGCTTTTTTATTATAATACAATAAAAAGAAAAAGGAAAGATTATTAATAATAAAAAAAATAGTGTTTTGTGACATGGGTGAAGTGGGTGGAGAGGACACCAGAATCCGTACTCTCATTAAATCTCAATACTTATTTCCTTTCTCGTTGGGACTCACTGCTCTGCCCTGTTCACTAACCTATTCAACACTTAATTATTTCACTTCTCACATCACTATCATATTTAAGAATAAATTATTATACCTCATATTAAATTATGTTAAATAATTTTCATTCTTATTGCTTAGAGCATCTACAGGATTCTTGAATTTTATAGAAATGACATAACCATCTAAGAAATAAGATATTTGAGACCACAAACGGTTATAAGAATATTATTTTCACATTAAAAAGTTATCATCATAAAAAAATTTGAGGTTTATGGGAGTGTTGAACATGTGAGAAATGTAGGAAAAATTACAACAAAAAAACAATGTTTTAAGCAACGGAAATAAATAGGAAGAAGTAGTTATACATATAAAAGAGAAACAGAGAAGATAAAAGAAACTGTATATTAGTATGAAAGATCAGAGTGTACCAAAAATAGAGCATGTGCATGGTATCATGAAGTGTGTAGTTTTTACTAAAATATTTAAGTAGCTTTTTAAAATTTAAATTATTTTATAATTTAATTATTTATTGTCATTTTAATTTCTAAAAATGAATGTTAATATTATCAATTAAATATTATATATAATTAAAAATATACTAGTTAATGCGGTTCAAGAATAACTTTTTTTTTTAATTTCGAGAAAGCTATATATTTTATAAAAAAAAGTTAAAATGGTAATTTGCTCGATATTTAAATATCTAAGTCGAAGAATGTATATGTTTAGGAAAGCACAAAAATAAGCTGTAGTATGAGTTTTATAAAATGGTATGCTGTATGAGTTGTTTGATAAGCTTCAACATAACAACATCATCTCAGGAATAAAAAAAACATGGGAGAGAATCTGAAACTTTTCTTTTTGGTGTCATAGAGCTTTGTCACACCTATGATTCAAGCGTCCGACACAGAGCTACCACTCAAAAGGGGTACAGTCAAAACCTTAAACAAATGTTCCACCTAGTAGAACCAGAAACAAGTCTATGTTTCAAACTTCCATAACTATAATTACAATGAGTTAAGTCCAATCAGTGAGAGAATAAACTATCAACGATGGTTCCAAGTCATAATTAATTGCATCTAGTTAGGTGCTGATGTTATAATCTCCTTGCTTGTAATTAAGACAGAAGATCGAAAGAAACAAGAGAAGGGCATTAAATAGTGAATAACCATTTTTCCTTGGCGTGAACTAATGTGTAGTGAATTAGAAAGCATTAGGAAAATGATGGTGACGTATTAATATATAGTGATGAATGGTAGGAAGTTTGAAGAGTCCAAAATCAGCTTTTTCCTCTTTTCTGTTTCTTCATTATGTCTAAAAGAGCAATAATATATGGATGAGAGGCACGACCAAGTTGCCCTCATTGCATGTTCCAAGCTTTTGACTGCTGAGGTGTGTTGCTGTTGATGTTGCATGCTGAATGGGAAGCAACTAGGCAGAAACCAGCCAGCTAGCAAAGTAAGAAGTGGAAATTCTGTATTACGTGCAAGCCAAGAACTCAGTTAATGCCTAATTAAAAACACAAACTGCAGTTTTCGCCTTTAACTATACTGTTTTTCTTTTCTTTCTTTCTTCTTTTATAACCGATTTTCACATGCAATGCTTATGTATGCATCTAAAAGGTTATACTTCTGTGGATAGGTAAGAGTTTGCACTAACATATATGCATACTTGTTCTTTATTCATTCTCCATTTTTAGTGAAACCTGTGAAACTATGTGGCAATTACTTGCACACACTTGGATTAGAATTGTACCCTGTTAAGTGTCTTAACAACAAACTATTGGTTGTTGAATTCATCAGAAACAAGAACCACTACTTTCGATTTAGGCTCAACTAGTTAAACTGCTTGTTGAACGCATAATATCTGAATATATAAGAGATACTAAACCTTCTCAACTTTGTTTATATATGACTAGTTAAACAAAAAATTAAATATAAAAGGTAATATATTAAATTTTTATAAATAAGTAAAGAATAAATAAATAAAAATAAAACATTTAAAAATGCTTCAACTTAACTTTTACAGAAAATATGAACTGTATAGGAGATTTTTTTAATATAATACAATTTTATCTCTTAATTATTAAAATTAATAAGTCGTATTACTTTATTAGTTCAAATATATTAAAATTATTAAAATTGATAAGTCGTATTACTTTATTAGTTCAAATATATTAAAATTGGGTTATCTTGATAAGATTTCTTCAAAATAAAATCGTTTAATCATTTCATGACTTATTATTTTTACAATTTTTTAGAATATTATTTATTTTGATAAAAGGTAAAATTTTATCATATTAAAAAAAAAAAATCATGTATATGGTAGTCCCCAACCATAACTAGACAAAAAAAATGGTTGCAAAACTACACAAATAAAACAAGATACCCATTGTCCAATACACAAAAAAAATAAAAAAATATAACTCCTCCATTCACTTAACTTTCATGATATATAGTTGCATACTTTAGATACATTCACATCATAATCCATGTTCCTCCTTCCACTTCAATCAAACCCAATATATACATTGAGCATCAGAAAACAGAAAACTAAAAAATAACTTGTACTCCTTGGTTCGCAGTGAAAGAGGTGTCGTTTGGTCTCCTTAATTGTTATTTTTTGCTTGAATATTCCCAATAATGCTACAATGCATGATCGAAAATTAGGTAGCTGCTATGCTTTCCTTTTCCAGCCTTTTATGTGTCCTACCCGTGATACATCTTCATCCCACGATTTCCAATGAATATTACATATTTGGAATCCTTGGTAGGGTCAAGTTTCCACATGGTTCTTAAAGATGTTGTTGACCATGATAACCGGAGGCCACCATTTAGTCCTACAACCTCACCATACAAAATTACCCAAATTGGTATCTCTTAGATAACTTGACCTGCAAAAGTATAATATATCTAGACAAAGTTTTCTGATGGGTTGTTATCTTAACATTCGTGTGCCACGGGTAAGTCCTTACAAGGTATAATAAGTATTCAATTAACACAGAGGCACAAGTAAAGCAAAGGATAGTAAAAGTGCCATAAGTGTAAATTGTAAAAACAACACTAAGATTAGTGGTACCCTCCATATATTATGTATCTTAGTCAGACTGTTCTAAATTATGTTTGACATAATTGTACCCAATCCAGTGACGTACTTTGTGTATTTACTTTGTTGCCAATTTTATGTATTGGATTGTTCATTGAATCCAAAATATGTGTACGAAAAACTCGCTTCGAAAGATCTTGTGTTTAATCCGAGTCTAAGTCTATAATTGTGTCTAAAGTTAGAATTACTCCGCATCAATTTTTCCATAATTAAAGAGTTTCTATGCTTTTAAATTCATACCAAATTATAGAAAGTCACATGTCTCTTCATAGTTTGTTTTCCTCTTTGTACAAAAAGTGGAATTGATTAATTGTGGTGGATCGAGATAACACCAAGCTAAGAGTTACACATGTTCCATACTTTGTTTGAAGTTTGATAGGTAATAAACATGTGCTATGCCCTTTCTTCAGCTCTCCTACATAAGAAACAGGTTGCACTACTTAGCTATACACCCCACCTGCATGCTCTCATTTTGTTTTGTGGCCAACTTATTCAAGAGAACCTTCCAAGCGAAAAACTGGGCAGATGGTAATAATTTTAAGTTCCAAAGCATATTGAACAATTTTGAGTTGTCATCCTATCCTATCCTACTAAATTGAAAATTTCATATCCACACAATTTCATAACAAATAATCAAATCTATGTAGCATAGTAGATATAGAAAAAAAATGCATATCAAGTTTAAGGCATCATTATAAGAATTATTTTACAAGTGTAACAAATTTATAAGAGATACACTACAAGAAAATTATTTAATAGTAACCAGGTTCCTGATCAAAGAAAATTTAACCACTACCCTAAACAAATTCTTTAGTATTATTATGATTTTTATTATACTTATTATTATTAATAATAATAATATAATATTAATAATATGAATATAATTTATATTATTATTATTATTATTAATATAATTTATATTATTATTATTACTATTATTAATATAATTATTATTATTAATAATATGTATAAATTATATTAAAAATAATAAGTATAATAAAAATGATAATATGATCAAAGAACTTGTTTGGTCTAGTGGTTAATGCTTTTTTGTCACTGAAAGAACTTGGAATTGATTCTAACTAATTAATAGTGTCTAATTTGCATCGCATGTGTGGAACTTTAAAAGTGTCGACCATAATTCATTAACATTGACTTTTGAAAATAAACGCTAATGTGTCACTAATTTTTAAATTAACTTTTTAATTAAAATAATTTAGCATTGATTTGGCCAACATTAGTATTTTTTATTTTAAAATTTATTTAATTTAGTGTTGACTTAACATATGCTAATACTTTTTATTTTAAATTTTTTTTAATTTAGCATTGGATTAACCGATACTAATGTTTTTTATTTCAAAATTTATTTAATCTAGCTGACAGCTTACCCGACACTAAATAAAATATAATTTTAATATTAATTTAAATTTTGTCGGTTAGGTTGATGCTAATAAGATTAATTTCAAAAATAAAGTTTCTCGTAAATTGCATCGTCATTAACAAAATAAAAAATAAATGAAATATAGAATATTTCTTTTGGTAGTAGATGAAGGAGATGAGTGTTAATGAATGTGGATGAAATAGATGAGTGTGAATGAAAGAATTAGAAGAATAATGTAGATGAAGGATATATGTGGGGATGAAGGTGATGTGAGTGGATGAAGAAGATGAGTGTGTGTGCGAGGAGATCAGTGTTTGTAAAAGAGATAAATGTGGATGAAGGAAATGAGTGTGAATGAAGGACATGAGTGTGAGGAGATTTATATAGAAAATGAGAGAGAAAAATTGTGGGTGAGAAGATTTATCATCTTTAAATTTGGGCTTTTAGATTAAAAGTAATCTATAATTCTTGTGCATTATCACGAAGGCGCATGAATCCATAACAAATAAATTAGCGTCGACTGAACCGATACTAACTTAAATAAATATAAATACTAAAAATAAATATAAAATTAGCGTCCACTAGACTCTCACTAACCTTATTTACGACCGAAAGTTTAGTTGGTATAGATACAACGGTCACTACAAGAAAATCATAAATAGAAACTAATTTTTAGAGATAAAAAATAATTAATTTTTATAGTGACTAAATTAGAGTCCATTTTAGAAACTAAAAAAAAAATGTTTCTAAATTAGTTTTTATATTGTTATATGATTTCTAAATTGGTATTTAATTAGAAACCAAGTTTTTCTACCAAATTTAGTTAAAACTTTGGTAGCTAATTAGATACCAATTTAGAAAACATTTAACAATAATAGAAACTAATTTAGAAACCAATTTTTTTTAGTTTCTAAAATGGTCTCTAATTTAGTTACTATATAGCAACTAATTATTTTTTATCTATAAAATTAATTTTTATTTCATGTTTTTTCTTGTAGTTGGTGATAAAAAAGTAGAATAGATAGAATAATAGTATCCCAATATTAACTAAAACAGTGGCCAAATAGTAAAAACACTGGTATTAGAGAAAGTAATATCTGACCATTGTGAATTGATCTTGTAAACTACAGAAGTAGATCGGGGGGCCTAAATCTTTTCAAGTGTTAGATGCGTAACAACAAATAAATGGATTTCATGATCTAATAAAAGGTTTTGGGGGCAAACTACCAAGTATCAGGTGTAGGAATATATGTGTTAAAAGAGAAAATGAAAATATTAAAGAAATATTTAAAATATGCAACAATGAGGTTTATGGGGATATTAATAGGAAAAAACAAAATATAATTGACATATTAGACATTTAGATTTAGCATATCAGAATGGTGGTCTAATTTAGGATTGGAGAAAGTGAGAAGAGAATTATCTGTTGAGGTAAAGAAAGTGACATTTAATCAAGAATCCCTAAAAACGCGGGTAAAATGATATTCTTATGAGACTCTAATTCTAATATTACATTCCATAATTAACTGGAGATGAATGTTCATATACTTTTTTCCGTATTTGGAGTTGGGTTTGACAGATTTTTTTTACTTTTATTTTTTTAATAAAGATGATATTCTCTTTTTTATTAAGAGTGATGATAGTCCTTTGGTTAAATTGATTAAGTTTGTTGTGATAACTTTTTTATTTGGATGATATGGCGTATAGGGAATTATGCTCGTTTTCAGGATAAAATTGAGGTTTCTAAGATTATTTCGGTTATTAAAGATTTAACTCGTCTAATAAAAAATTCGTCCAAAGTTTCAATGAAGAATGATATGTTGGATTTCAATGTGATCAAATTTTTTTATATTAATACTCGTACTGGTAAAGTTCTTCGTCCTCTTCCTGTTATATGAGAGTTTCTTTCACCAGGCTAGGTTAAAATTAACACTAATGGGGCTGCTAGGAGATATCCTGGTTTTGCTACTTGTGGTGGTATTTTCCGTGGGAGTATTAGAGAGTTTATTGGAGCTTTCTCTGGTTTCTTGAAGTTCAGACTGTTTTTGTTGCTGATTTTTGTGGGGTTATACATGCTATGGAGGAAGCTCAAAAGATGGGGCTTACTAATGTCTGACTGGAATGTGATTTTGCTTTGGTTTGTGTTGCGTTTACTGTTACGACTAATGTTCCTTAAATGCTTCGTAATCGATGAAATACTTGTCTTAATTACTATGGGAAAATCAGGTTTAGGGTTACTCATATTTTTCGGGAAGGAAATGCGTGTGCTGATAAGTTGACTAATTTAGGATTTATTCACAGAAGATCTTTTCATTAGTATAATAGGTTACCATCTAGTCTGTTCTTAAAATTCTTTATGAATAAATATAGTCTACTTGTGTATTATTTTTGTTAATATATGAGTTTTGGTCTAGTCCACCATACTTAAAGTGTCAGCATAACTGAGATGTCAAGTTAAATAGTGATGCTTATCATGAAAACTTTATTTAAAAAGAATATGATAAAAATAAATATAAGAAAAAATGAATAAATATTTATAATATATATTTATGAAAATCCATCCAAATGAATAGTCATTCTTGGGCTATAAAAGTAAAATTCCATCTAAATTTTGAATGAGAAACAAAGTTGGGGAAATAGGTGGTACTTTCCGACAGTTTTATATAAGTATAAACAACATATGATGATATAGAAATTAGATATAAAAGATAATATATATATATATATATATATATGAGAAATATGTAATTTGTGATATGAAATATGATTAAATGAGAACTTAGTGATAAGAAAAGTTGATAGATTGATTCTTTTTCCGGGAGGGGAGGGCGGGGACATGAAAATTAAGGAGAAGGATGTTAGGTGCTTATTCAAATTATAAAAATAGAAAAACAAAATAAACAATAATAACACGCACTTCAACCACCCTGCGCAGAAACAAGTAAGTGCGCTTCTGTCATAATCACTTTTTCAAATTAATATATCTACTTAATTAAACAATAATTTCCATTTTTATATATCTAAAATGTCTTACGTCAATTCTTCACGCACATAAATAATGCCTCACACTATTTATTTATTTTTCTGAAACTAATATCTTCAGAGAATTAAGACGTGGACATCATTTAAAATCCCTTCTATTATATTTTGGATTTTAAGTTAACGTTATAAAGATCTTGAACTTTAATTGTAATTATATATACTTCAAAAGAGTAGTTTTACATTAAAATTTAATTCTTTAAAAAAATATTTAAAATATGTTTGCACTTAAGACGGAATTGAAATAAAATTGGTTAACTTTTAAATTTAAAATTTGAAAACATTTGAAACATAAATAATGAATAATTTAAATTTGGCGTGCATGACAACAATATTTTACTTCTTTCGTTTTAAAAGTTAAAAATAAAACATTAATTCAAATAAAAAAGTCAACATTGCCGTAACCTTTTTCAATGTAATTAGAATTCATTAATAATTAATAATAAAAATATTTTATGTTGTCTTGTTAAATACTATAATATATCGTTGAATATTTTAAATAATATTTAGAATAATTTTTTTCTCTCAGAAAAAAATAAACTAATGGAAAACACATAGGATTACTTCAACCTTATACAAATAAGTCTATAAATCACTCCTGAATTTGTAGTATCCAAACTGTATTCAGATCTATGTTGCTATCCTATCTAGCTACGACAGATACCCAAGTATCTTATATAAAAAAAGAAACCTTCCATTACAGTCCTATTTAGAATAATTTATAATTAATTAACAATATAAAAATATTTTATAGCCTAGTATCAAACCTCATTTCACCCTAATATATATATATATATATATATATATATATATTGATATTGTTGCGCCCATAAAAAGTAAAAAATAGTATCAAACTTAAAATCCTTTTCAAACCCTCCATACAAACATAGTCTTGAGAACTAAAAGGTTGCTGCAACATCTGTAATGCTCTACACGTATACATTACTGTATATATTCTTCCTTAGCTGATTAAAATAAACTGTATATATTCTAAATATAGTACTAGTATTTCCTTTTCCGGATGAGGGGAATGTGAGAAATTAATTATATGATACTCCGATGATGTAATTTTCACTAGTTTTGATAGAGACAGAGTTAAGTAATATTATTTTTTTTATAAATTAAAAAATACATATAATTTAAATATTAATTAAAATCTTTTCCAAAGCTAAACAATTATTAATGGTGATGACTTATTATGGTGGACTAAATTAATGTTGGATATCAAGAACAACTAGTGTCACAAAATGAGAAGTATATTGAATGCATATTTAGATATGATTTTTTGAATTTTAGTGACTAATTAAGGTCAGTCTGAGGCAAACAGTTAGATCTAGTGTCCATCTAAACAGTAATAAATATAGTGGTATAGCTGAACAGTATGTTGATAGCTTGAATGCAACATATATTGAGGATTATGCATAAGTTGTAACAGAGTTAGAATATCTAAAAGATTTTTTTATATATAAAAAATATATTAATTAAAATAATTAAATATACATTAGATTTTTCTGAATAAAAATTGTTGAAAAAGTTCAATAACAATAAATCATCTTCATTTTATATACATCACCTCATATTTCAAACTTGAAAATAATAAGGTCTTAGATCTTCTTTCTGTTCATCTTAATCATTCTTATTCATATGATATCTGTTTTTATCAGCATATGATATGAAACTCACAATTAAAATCCTAATCATATATAATAATCTTGCATTATCTTATAATTTATTTTCTTAACTTCTTGCATGACATGTAGTCTAGTGGTTCAAAATCTGTCCTATACGCGGATTATTCTATGGCGGCTAGCCTTGGCTGTATTTCTAATGCTAAATCAGCAGTGAAAAGTTGGAGTTTGTGCGGTGAAAGTGATGAGATAGGTGAAAAGAGGCATCAAATTGAATGGAGGGAAAGAGGAAAACGCACCAAAGAAACCCAACTTGACAAAAAATCTCATCAAGCTTAGAAAGTGGTAACTATATATTAATGGATGAAACCCATCGGTATTGCGCGATAATTAGCTGTTTGATTATTTTTAATATATAGTGGTGCATGTCTACGTAAAAGACCAATACTATATCTGAGTAGGAAGTTATATATAACACTCTTATTAAAGTGCCGTAATGTAGAATGTTTTACTAGGGGTGAAAGCAAAATGCATTCTCAATTTCACTCGTTATCAACGTCAATTTTAAGAACCAATAGCATTGTTATGTTTGAACCAGTATCACATTCGATATGATCTTCTTTTAGCTGCAGAGTTGAGTCGGTTAAAACCTACAACAGCACAATTTGAAAAGAGTCAAGTGACTTGGAAAATATCCTTACGTTACGTACTCTATGACAATGTTGAAGAAAGAATTATCACTTGAATCACACGGATATCATATAATATAATGGTTGAAGAAAAACCCAAAAAGAGGACGCAAAACAAAGAGTATTTTATCCTCCGAAACAAACAAAAAGAAGCCCAGAGAAACTCAACTTTTTTTAGCAATAAAAAGAGAAATGAAAAAATATATATCATATTAATCGATGATGAGATAAAAATATTGTATATAAATAACATGGTCGTATATCGGAGCAGTCTAGGTGATTACATCATCCAAAAAAAAATATTTGATTTATTTATGTGATTGAAACTGGGGGAATGGTTTAGGAATGATTAGGTTTATAGTGTTTGGTGCAAATTCAAACTTGGGTTCTACGGGTGGCTCACCGTACGTATGTGTATGCATGGTGACATGGTGCGCAACCTAATTCTACGAAGTGGCCACCAAGTTTTCCACTTAGTGAAGTGGCAACTATCAATTTTTCCACAAACTATGTTTGTGCACTCTCCGCTGTGATACTGCTTACGACTCGCATTTGGTCTCTTCTTAATGTTGCACTGCACTATTACCTCCTCAATATACCTCTAGTTTCCTCCTTTTCTTTTTGCCCCTTACTTCCATACCAAACACTATCTTTTTCAACTAATTACTCAATTAATTAATTGCCCTTTCTCTAATCTCCTTTACTCTTTTTTTCCTAATATTCTACCAATCTCATATCATTCCAATTCTTGAATTCTCCTTCTCCATGATTCAGATATAGATGCAGAGAATGGCTAAAATATCAGACAATCTCGATCCTGTACTTAACATCATTTTTTTCTGTTAGGCTGTACTTGGCCCAAGTGTACTTAACCGTATGCCACAATCAAACGTCACTTTCTCTTCCACAAAATGACTGACACGGGTGATCTTCATCATGAAAGTAGTTCACGATCCATTTCCTTAAACCATTACAGTATTGTGATTTTTGCGTAATTTTGCCCTCCACCTACTAATCATCATAATACATGTGAGAGAAAGTATTGTTATAGTGCATATATGATATATATTGCTTTCACAACTACACCTCTAATTCACTTTAATCCATTTAAGTTTATGTTTTGATGAAACTAGACAATGTGATACTCAATTTCTAATATAATTTTAAGATGCCAAATGAAGAAATAAGATTTTGTTGTTTGAGGAAAGTTCACATAATATACTTTTGAACACGCCTCTTAATATATTCCTTATCATTAGTTAAAATTTTATTATATATTATAAAAAATTTAAGTTTCTCATTAAATAAGAAGTGGTTTTGAATCACATTCATACATGGTTACGCAAACAAATAATGGCATATTCAAACATACATATCCATTGTGGGTGGTGAAATATTGGATTAGCTTATAAGTCATATTCTTTTACTCTGTCGTCTCCTTTACTGCAAAATAAAATAATGTAAAATTAGTTTTCCAAATTTATGGCACCCATTTTGACAAAATCCAATGTTAAGATAAACTTATCCTAAATGGAAATAGCTATTTATAAATAAATAAAACTCCTAATTAATTTTCTCTCAAAAATCTAAACCAAATATATACATTTTTTTATCAGAAAAAGGAATATATTGAATAAGGACAATAATTAAGTTGACCCAATCCATATAAAAAGCTATATGTAACACAGAAGAAAAAGTTTAGTGTGAAGTTGGCTCCTTCCCTGCATAACCATACAACCAAAAAGCTTTATGTTTCCCACATTCTAGTTAGCATAATTTCACAGCTAAGAGAAGATTATACAATATGCAGCCACGGATTGTACCATTGTTCAGCCTTTTGTCTGCTGGGAGTATAGACAGTGCTATTTCTTTTGTTAGGATAGAAATGTGTACATTATAATTGGGTTGAAGCAACCTGTGTTCCATTTTAATTTAATTTATTTATTATAGCAGATAAAAAAGAACAAGAAAAACTCCTTCTGTGCATATATCATTTACTAAAAACAAATGTGCCACCGCCTGTGTTAATTGTAATATGAAAACTAAAATTCTGCACAATTTTTGTAATACGAAGAGGACAGCCTATTTAAACCAAAAGTATATAATTTATATGCTATTTATTGATTAAAAAAAATTGATCGAATAGAAAGAAACAAACTAATTGATGAATTACTTTTTAAGGAACACCGTGTGTGCACAATGTTTGAAAATATGGGAAGAAAAGAGAGAAAATATGAAACAAGATGGATGACTCGACTGAAAGAGATAAAAAAGATAAGTACAGAAAAGCTATAGCAGAAAATGATTAAAAGAATGAAATTACCCTTCTTTTCTTCCCAACAAATTACGTTTTGCACACGACGCAAATTCGCTTTCACATGTAAAGTATATGCAGTGTAAAGATAAAAAAAAAAGTAAACAATTAGTTTTGCCACTGAAAAAAATGCAGACACAAAACTGTACATAAAAATATGGTTCACCATTTAAAGTTAAGACTATTAACTTAAATAAAATGAAACATTTATATAAATAAAAAATCATGTAACACACACATATATATATATATTTATATTGACACACATTAATCACATCATGCACGATCCCCCGCCTCCTAATTATCTCACTGCAGCCGGGGAACGTGTAAAGTGGAATTATAAAGCTGCTTTTTGGATTATAAATATTATTAAATATATTCAGCGATTGAGTATAAATATTACGATAGGCAGCATTTGTTTCGCAGTGACTTGCAGATAAACAAAATTCAGAACCAATTTCACTTGATCCCACACACGTAGCTGAGGATCAAGAACTAGAAAGAGAGAGTAATTAAGAAGAAAAAAGATGGGTGAGGGGTTGAGAAATGCAAGGCCCTATCTGCTGTTATTGGCTGTTCAATTTGGGTCTGCTGGTATGTTCATATTTGCCATGGATGCTATAAAGAAGGGTATGAGCCATTACGTCTTCATCGTCTACCGTAATGCCATCGCCTCCGTCACGCTCGCTCCCTTCGCCTTTGTTCTTGAAAGGTATCTTCCACTCATACCTCCCATAATTCATCCATGCATGCATATACATAATTCCAAATATACTTTTTACCACGTGTAATGTTTTCTGACCTTAAGTAGGAATTAAAGTAATACTAAGCATGTATCAGTTCTTCTAAAACAAATATTTTGCAGGAAAGTTAGACCGAAGATGACTTTCCGGGTATTTTCAGAGATTATGGCACTGGCTTTCTTCGAGTATGATTCTCTTACACTTTCATTTGTTATTATTGTTTATCAGTAGACTTAGTTAATTAAATTATACGATGCTACTTGCAGAATAATACTGGATCAGTGCTTCGCTCTATTGGGCATGAAATTCACGTCTGCTTCTTTCCTATCTGCTGTCATGAACTCTGCTCCCTCTATTACTTTTGTGATGGCAGTCATTCTAGGGTAAGAATTCAATCAAATAATAGTAATAACAATACCTGGTTATTTTCACCTTCACAACATTTATTTTATTTTCTCACTTTTATTTAACTTTCTTTCTATTCTTGTCCACCTTCCACACACATATACCCTAAAAATAAGATGCTTAGCAACTTTTTTATTTATCTATTATAAATATTCCAATAATATTTCATATTTCCCCTTATTGTTCTTCCTGTCACATCATTTAGTTTATTATATACATTCCTTCCTCTTCTAACTCTGTCTTTCTCTCTTTCAAGAAGATGCCAAATACAGGTGCATAATGCAACATTATCAAAACAATTGTATTTACCTACAACCTTATCTAATAAATAAAAAGAAAGGCTCTATAATAGTGGTTCTCAGGTGATTGGTTAGTAATGGATCAAAATGCTTCTATAGAAAGGTTTAGGTAAAGTCCCACCAACGCTAATTAATGTTCTTGTATTGTATTTGGAAGTCTATTTTGAAGAAAACAGGAATATATTAATTTATTGTTTTTAAACTCCGAGAAACAAAAAAAAAAGATTTATAAAACGAAATATTAAGATATTAAATTTATTTATTTTAAAAATATCTAATTAAAATATATTATTATAAATAATATCAGTATTCATTTTTTTCAAAGTATAATTTCCATACATACCCTTCTCTGATTTATAAGTACCACTTTATATCATCTTTGAAGCTTGATACGACGTAACCTTTTAATGGAGTGATGTCCTTTTCCAATACTTTTTATGTACCATTCTTCTTAAAGAGTGAAAACAAAAACATAAACTTTAACGGTAAGCGATAGTAAATTCCAGTCTCTTGAATCTCAATATGCCTCTCATGAATTCCACTAGAAAGAAAAATACGATATCTCTGTATATTGTGCATGTGTATGTGAAAAAAGTGCAGTAAATTCTTGTGTGTGGTTTTCAGCCACTAAATTCTTGTGTGTGGTTTTCACACACAATAAATTCTTTGTGTGTGGTTTTCAGCCACAGTAAATTCTTGTGCGTGGTTTTCAGCCACGATATAGATATGCCTAATGCACCTTTCCCTCTTGATTCAATATAGCATTCAAAACAAAATCACTAGTGCGTACACGTATAGACACGTAATAACGACAAAAGCACAAATCTTCTTTTTTGTTTTATGGGTTGGACAGGGAATGATAGATATAAACATTTATTTATTTTTTAAAATGAGCAGAATGGAGCGCATGAAAATTAAGGAGAAAGCATGTCAAGCCAAAGTGATTGGCACCGTAGTAACATTTGGAGGAACCTTGCTTATGGCATTGTACAAAGGCCCTGTCCTTAGTTTCATGAGATCTTCGACCAGCCATGCTACCCAACCTCAGAACGTGGCCAATCCTACTGGCAACCATTGGGTCATAGGCACAGTGTTCCTCCTCATTGGTTGTGCAGGCTTTTCTGCATTTTACATATTACAGGTATATATATATATATTGTTAAATGCACCTTCCTACTAATTAAGTTTCACATATAATAAGATCAAATATCTATGAATTTCCTAGCAGAAATTAATGATTTGTGGTTTGGCGATATGTAGGCCATAACATTGAGAAAATACCCAGCAGAGATGTCGTTGGCCACTTGGGTTTGCTTTGTAGGGGCACTTCAAAGTTCTGTTGTTGCAATCTTCGCAGAACGCCACCACCCTCATGCTTGGTCCCTTGGTTGGGACACACGACTCTTTGCTCCTGCTTACGCGGTCAGTGCTTTTGGATTTGATGTATAGTACAGTAATAAGTATACATAACACCACTGTTTGGGCTGAAAATGAAAGCAACTACACTATCCTAGTTGTGGTAGAATTGCACCCATGCTCCCTTTTTATAACCTTATCTTTTTCTTAATCAGTGTTTTCAACCTTTTACAGGGAATAGTTACCTCAGGAGTTCAGTATTACATACAAGGCATGGTGATAAAATCCATGGGCCCAGTTATTGTGACTGCTTTTAATCCTCTGCGTATGATCATTGTTACGGGCTTGGCCTGCATCATCCTATCTGAGCAACTCTACCTTGGAAGGTACTAATGCTAGAATTCAACATGGTTCAATATTTGTTTTCTCATCTTCATTTTGTTTTCTCTTTACTAACAATATTTGTGTGCTTTGCTTGATATCAGTATAATTGGAGCAGTAGTTGTTGTTCTGGGGCTTTACCTAGTAGTGTGGGGAAAAGCTAAAGAACGCAGAGGTATGACTCCACCATCTCCGGCAGAGGGTAACTTTCCAGAAGATCAACGACAGCTACCGGTTACAGCAACAAGGAATGATAGTGATAATAATAAGGCTTAAGTAGTGCATGGCCATAATATAAAAAAGTGACGTGGAAGGCACAATATATTGAGATGAGAAAGTCAGCAAATTAAGTAGGCCTCGGCTTTGTCGAATGAGACACTTGTGTAGCATTTCCGTACAACTGGTTAATGTCAATGTCGTGCAATTTACTCATACCATGAAATTGGTGGGGCATGTGTCATGACGATCATGAAATTCATCATATATATAATTAACTAGTGGCCACTTTCAGCTGCATCATTGTTCTTTAGTTGAATGACCTAAAATGTGCTTTCCTATTCATCATAACTTATTTACTCAATTCTGGGCTGATTTTTTTTTTCTATATAATACTTTTATGATAGTTATATTATGCAAATTCAAATTTCAGCAGACTCATATCCACGATCATGTCAAATAAAAAAAATATTATTAATAAAAATATAAGAATTAGACCAAAACTTACATATTAACAAAAACGATATATAGATAAACTATACATATACATAAAGAACTCTAACAATAAACTAGATGGAAGTCTATTATATCAATTAAATGAATTTGAATCCTAAGCTAGTCAGCTTATTCGCACACGCATTCACGAAAAATATGAGTAATTTTCCCACAATAATTAAGATAAGTGTTTCACCCATTACGAAGCATCCACGGAACCTTGGTCCTAACAGTAAATGCACCACTAACCAAGGCAATTTTGTTAGCTGAGCTATGCTTTGTTAGTAGTTTGTTTGTGTTCTTGCGTTCTGTTAATAATTGTCCCTAAGGACGGATATCGATCCCACAAGGAACAGTGTCGAGTACAATAATCGCTAAATATAAAAACATAACAACAAT
>Ga0123342_1000648_pt1 | contig 56105 bp, 28 predicted proteins | sample Turbeawhitnodule_FD_89960 | JGI IMG/M metagenome (GOLD analysis project Ga0123342, IMG submission 89960) | Root nodule microbial communities of legume samples collected from Mexico - Turtle bean Mexico white nodule | ecosystem: Host-associated > Plants > Roots > Nodule | place: Mexico: Nepantla...
GGGGAATAGGAAAAGTCATATCTAGGGAACTAGGTGCAGCACAAAGCATACAGCATTTTTTCAATAAATTTTATTTAAGACAACTTAGGGAAGGGAGTTGGTTCAAAAAAAATGATATTGGCAGGCATATAGTACTTCTTGGTTTTAGAAGAGTAACATCGATATCTTTTTGAGGTCAAGAATAGCCCAAAAAGAGACATTTGATGGCTCTAGCTGAGAATTTATCTAAACTTGGAGACATCATGGAGAAAACATACACAGCCAGAAACACGTGAAAAATATGAAAGAGAAGTTCCTATGGAAATAGAATAGAATAGGGAACCTTACTGTCAAATGAAGGAGACAGAGAAAACATATATTTTTGCTAGCATCACCCCAGTAATGAATAGGCATATTTGTACCAACTAATAAGGTACGAGTAGTTTCAACCAACTGTTTATTTTTCTTTTCTACTCTACCATTTTGTTGAGGTGTTGCAAAATGTCGTGTGAGCTTAAGAGTTTAAATAAATCAGAGGAAAAATATTCTTTGGCATTATTGCTTCGTAATATTTTGATTACTTTTCCAAATTGATTTCTAATTTCATTAAGGAAAGACATAAAAATAGACAAAAGTTTGGAACAACTTTTCATTACACAAATCCAAGTATAGCAATAAAAGTAACAAAATATCCAAAACCAAAAGATGACACACGGTTTGGCCCCCAAATGTAAGAATGGATAATAGAAAAGCAGATTTACATCTAGATTCAAAATGTCAAGGAAAAGAAGACCTAACAATTTTCCTAAATGACATGATTCATTTTCCAAAGTTTGGAAACTATTAAGTTCAAGAACCATCTTTAATTTTGACAAATGAGGATGACCAAAGCGTTCATATAGCAATTTAGGAGAGGAGAAAGCAACACAAGATATACATGAGCTAGTACCAAGGTAGTACAAGCCTCCAGAATCAGTGATTTAGTTAATTAACTTAAAAAATGAGACTGAAGGTACAAGCAGAAACAAAAAAGAACAAATTTGAAGTTTAAAAAAGAAGAAAGGGAAACTCGACCAATTCTTTAGGAAGCTACTTTAGATTTGTTGGCTAGGGTTATGAAATAAGGTGTTTTAGAAAAGTTGAGAGAAGAGAACAAAGAGATTTTACCAAAAATATGATCAAATGCATCTGAGTCAATTATCCATGGATTTTGACTCTCCAGAGATTGCAAAATGCAAGTTGTTGACAAACTGGGAGTTGTAGATGATTGTGCTAGGCTATTGGATTTCATTCAAATATTATTGATATTCTTCATTAGAGAACTTATTCAAAAACTTCATATTTAGAAATATTGGTTGTCATGTCAAGAAAGACATGTAAAGAATAACAGTTCTCTTGAGTGTGGCCCATTCTTTTACAATATGTGCATTGAGGGCACTCTCTATCTCCATGTCCTCCTATAGTGCCACAACCTCCTTTTCCACGAGTAAAAGTCAATGCAGAAGACTCAGTAAATTCTTGAACATTTCTACTCTTAAGAGTTGGAATACAAAGGATTTGTGTTATTAAATTTTCCATAGAAGGAACTTCTTGACTAGTTCAAATTTCATCTCTAACATGATCAAAATCTGGATTCATTGTGCAAAGGATCATAACTAAATAAAACTTATCCAACATCTTTCTTATCTCATCTAATGAATCAACCTCCATGAACATCTTCAATTCCTCAACTGTTGATTGAGCTTCAACAATAAAAGACATCATGTCATTATTAGATTGCTTCATAGATGTCAATCGATTAGCAAAATCGTATACGTGTTGGATGTTGTTTGCAAAAATATTTTGGGCATTTTTCTAAAAGGAATTACAAGTTTTGAATGACCTAAGAGTGCTCACAATAGTGGGCTATATTGATTGCCAAGGTAGAGCACAAAGCTGAAAAAACAATTTTATTCGACTATTGAATTTGATCTACTAGTATTGTACTCCCATCTTCTACTAAATGATCATGGAAACCTAGTCCAAGAAACCAATGTTCAACACGGGCAAACCAAGATAGGTATTTTTTCCCATTTAATGTCTCAGAAGTTGTAGAAAGAGTCTCAGAAAAAGAGGAAATAGTCCCTAAAGACATGTTGAGACAAGGTAGAGGCAGGGACAGTCTTGTAATGTGACAGAGAAAGAATAAAGGGCAACCCTAGGGTTTCAAGAGAGAGAAACTGTGATCAACTCTAGATGACTCACCAAATGGCAACAAAACGAAGAATAGAGGACAAAAATGGGCTCAAAAAACTCCGACAAGTTGAATCGAGGTGGTACAGAAGGATTCCAATCACTAAAAGGCAGTGCTTGAGACACACGCCTAGGTTGGTCGAGACAGTGATGGCACATGACGACTCCTTTTTCAAAATTTGAATCTGTGACTACCAGGATTGGGTAGCACTCCTAGAGGTAGTACCAAGGTAGTACAAGCCTCTAGAATCAGTGACTTAGTTAATTAACTTAAAAAATGAGACTGAAGGTACAAGCAGAAACAAAAAAAGAACAAATTTGAAGTTTAAAAAAGAAAGGGAAACTCGACCAATTCTTTAGGAAGCTACTTTAGATTTGTTGGCTAGGGTTATGAAATAAGGTGTTTTAGAAAAGTTGAGAGAAGAGAACAAAGAGATATTACCAAGCATCAGAAGACGAAACTCTGGCAACAGAAGGCTACGGACGGTGACCGGATGGCAATTTCTTTGTCGGATATGGATAGGCAAAGCGGGACCAACCCGCTCTAATACCATCTTGAGAAAAATACAAAAGAATAAAGAATGAATTTGAGAGAGTGAATTTCCCTCTCTTAAGATCTTAAGTATCAAATACAATGTATGAGAGGGATGAGAAGAGGATAAGAAAAGACATTTAGGAACTAGGTATAGCATAAAGCACATAACAACTTTTCAATAAATTTTATTTAAGATAACTTATTCTAACAAGTAGCAACCATTATTCAAATATTGTTAATGTGGATAATTGTTCCTGAAATAAAAATATTATTTTTATACCAAGAATTCATTTTTCAAAGCCAGAAAAAAGAAAGAAAAGATATGCATTGTGAAAAATCAAGGACAAAAAGGTATAGAAAAGTTTTATTTCTCGAAGTTCAAAGGCATTGTAATCCTTATTAACATCCAAGCAATTGATGTATACACTACGACATAACAATTTACTTATAGTTATCAAGAGTTGAAGCTAAATCACCAAAAAGGAGTGATGAGCTAGCTATATTTCAATAAATATATTAGTCTACTAAAAGGGGGAAGAAGCTAACAGAACCAAAAGTGAGTTATGATTAACTCTTCTAGTCTTTCAACTAAATATGTGATTGAAGTAAATAAAAAGAATATTAAATTACCTCTAAAGTTGTATTTGACAATCCTGGAAGCTTCCTGCAATAAAAAGATATATTATTTGAACCATGTTTAAAGAAACAAACTCTATCTAGGTTCCTTCAAACAAAAGGTTTTCACTTTGGCTCTTCACAATGGAAAAATATGACATTTCATACTTCAATTGCAATAAGATTGGTTCTTTGGTCATAAAATGTTTGGATCAAACAGTTAGGATCCAAGAATTATAAAGAGAAGAAAAGAAAGGTTTTTATTGAATAGAATGAAAAAAACAAGAAATAGGAGAGCACTCTCTCCTTCAAGGGCTTCCCTTTCACAAAGAGCTAAAGCTCAATCTACAAAAAAAATTACACACTCCCCCTCCCCTCTCCTTCTTTCTTATTTATATCTAACTAGCAAATCAAGTAACTAACTCATGACTATTCTAATTCTAACTAACTCCTCCCCTTTGTGTATCCTAACAATACACTCTTCCAAAAAACAACCTTGTCCTCAAGGTTGGAACAATGGAACCTTGATTTTGTGGCTCATCTTCAACACCATGATCTTTATCTACACTTCCTGAAAGTATTGTGATATTGTCTATCATAGGGAGGGAACCCATTGGCTACTGCATGCAAATTCATGTCTGGAGGCTTAGGTGGTGGTGGGAATGAGAGGGGTTTTTGTATAAAAGTCTTTGCACTGAGCAAGTTGAAATTCCAAGATTTTGATGTCATTGATATTCTAGCCACCTTCATTATCAAATCTGGATCCAACAATGATTTCTTATACATATTAAGTAAATCTGAACTTTCTTACTCGTTAGCTCTATAATTGGGCCATCAAGAAAAAAATCATTATAGTACATAGTGTTCATTCTCTTTATTGATGCATCCCCTTCTACCCTCGTCATTTCTGTTTCTCTTGGAAATCTCACTTCATTTTTGGTTTTTTCGTGTGGTTCTTCATTGCTGAACCTTCTTCCACATCTCGGGTCTTCTTCTCTTCATCATTAACAGATTTCTCTCCTCCCTCCGACATCACTCTTCTTTTTGTTTCGCAGCAATTCTTTAATTTCTTTCAAGTCCAGTATGCTTTCCTTCAAGAAGGTTATGTCCGCTCTAACAGATTTCTCTCCTCCCTCTGACATCCTGCCCCCTTTCATGATGTCCTGCAACATTTCTTTTATTTCTTTCAGGTCCAGCATGATTTCCTTCAACCCAGTAATGTCATTTCCGCAATCCACCTTCCTTGTTCGCTGGTCAACTTCTCCAATGCAGTCGTCCTCTGTTCCATCCTTTCTTCCTCCCTTTCTGTTTTTTTGATCCGACAGGTCAGACCAATTTGTTATGAACCAAGAATTATAAAGAGAAGAAAAGAAAGGTTTTTATTGAATAGAATTAAAAAAAAAAACAAGAAATAGGAGAGCACTCTCTCCTTCAAGGGCTTCCCCTTCACAAAGAACTAAAGCTCAATCTAAAAAAAATTACACACTCCCGCTCCCCCTCTCCTTCTTTCTTATTTATATCTAACTAGCAAATCAAGTAACTAACTCATGACTATTCTAATTCTAACTAACTCCTCTCTGTGTATCCTAACACAAACCAAAAAAATTATTTGTTAAAAGCAACTGAAATCAAAATGGAAAAAACTGAAAGGAGAGGGGTTGTGCTATTGAACTTTTCAAACATACATGCCAAAAAACAAAACAAAAAAACATACCAGGTCAAAAGAGCAAAAGCTAATTTGCATAAACACATTTTAAGCCCCTTTTTTCATTTTTTTTTTCTGAAAAGACAATAGGTGCCATCTGGTTACAAGTAATTCAAGTCCTTTCCAGCAAGCTAGACCAACATAATTATAGGGACTAGTGCTTGTTGCAGATTAGTCTTTATATTTTTAGAGATACATCTACATACAAAATACTAGTTTTGCAAATCAGTCAATAATATTTAGTATTCAACAGTTTCAATCTCAAGTTAGCATCAAAGCTCTCATGTCCTAATCCTGCCCAGCACAAGTTTGATATCCTTACTGGTTAGGCTTAGCCACTGTTAAGGCTTATCTGTCTTGTACACAATCTTTGACGACTTTGGTTGTTGGGTCTGTTTAGAAGGATGTCACCACCAACCAACATCCCATTAATGTGCTTGCAATTGTTGGATTTTCTTCCGTTGCCATCAGGCATTTGTAATTCACAAGCTGCCTTCACGGTCAACTCACTCTTTGCCACTGGTAGTGCTACTATCATGGTCTCAAAAGTCTTCTGAACCACTTCCACCTTTGTATGACCAGATTTTCTCAATTTGATTTTGTATTTCTTGCACTAACTCACTTTTAGAGTACTGGTAGTCTGTTACTGTTTGGTTCTTTTGTAGGATTTCCGTTGCTGTGTTCTTGTCTGTTTGGATTTTAAGGCTGATTGTAAAAGTTAGAATGAATTGATTCTTAGCCTTCACTTTTTCAGGGTCATACCCACCACCACCAAAAGCTTGAATGGAAATTATTTAAACCACACTATTGAGGTCTGATTTCTCCATCAAGACCTCTCTCTGAGCATCTCACTAAAAAGGTGGACATTACCACCACTAGTAAGAAGGAAGAATGGAAACAGGAAGACTATTAACTCCTTAATTTATTATGGAAATCCATTGACCTTAAGTTAATGGTGCACTTCAATTTATATAAGACTTGCTATGACTTTTGGAATATAAAGCTTGGTATATCTATGACAAATCAGCAGTGATATAGAACAGCTATATGAATCGTTCAAAGATTGGCTACACTAGATCATGGTATGTCTCCTTTCTAATCAAGGCACAATCTATTGATTAGCTCAAGTTTACGTTGATCAATGATGACCATGAAAAAGATGTTGCAAAAGCTTGATCATTTTTGTTGTTTTTATGCCCATGATCTCCTTAAGAACTTTGAATCTATTCAATCAAATTTTGAGGCAGGTCATAATGTTTTCTATCTACAATAACTTGTGGGGAATGAGGACAATTAAATTGACGAATCATACCATGCAAAAACCTGAAAGGAATGAACAGGATAAAAAACAATCATTTGCATTGTCACTGCATAAAATACGAATGTACTAATAGAAAGAAGGGTGAAGAAAGGAGGAGATTTGGTGGATGACAAAATTAAGAAGAGAGAAGAATTACCAATAATGCAAATGAAAGCACCAGAATACAAAATCCAAGATCCAAACAACATAGAATGAGAGAGATGAGCTATGGAATTACAAGTAGTACTTCCACAAAGAGTAGTTTGATGAGACCATTTGTTGATGGGCCTATTCTAGAATTATTGTCAAAGGATTTCTAGGATTTTGTTGGCTCAAAGAGCTGAAACCTATACACTCAAAATAAGTAAAATGGCTTTGATAACAACTTGAAGAGATTGAAAGGACTTTGAGAATTCTTATGAATTTGCTTGAGTGAACCATCATACTCAGCATAGTTAGGACCATGTACATCAAAAATTAATTACAATTTGTTCTGAGCAAAAAATAAAAAATAGAAGGATCTCCTAGAATATCAAGACTTCAATACTCCTCCAAACTACTCAATTAATTAATAATACTATGTAAATTTCAAAAGATATCAAAAGGTCCATTTGCTGCCTTATTTTCATTAATAATCTAATAGTTTGCTTCTTCATTGTTGTTTTAGCAGGTTCAAAAACAAAGTTAAAGAAGGCAATGAGACAAAATGTATATTTAATAGCCCAACCAAAGAGAAAATATTAAAAAGTAACATAAAGTACCCAGCTAGCAGCATCCTTAGTCGCTCTTTCAATACAATATGGTCTGGATCATCAACAATGCCTTCAGGAATCTCCTTTTTCACCTTTGGGGTAGGAGAATCTAATTGAATAGATGCTTCTCGACCCTTGTCAACAGAACTCGAAGGAGTTTGATAGTCTTCAGCCTTTATAGTGGCACAACCACCAAAGGCAGAAAGTGTCGAACATCGAGCTAAAATGGAAACATTAGCACTGGTTTTCTCTACTCTGCTGTGCTCAATTTCAAACATGGGACACGTTACCTGTAGCAAATCAGGGCATAATCACAATTGAGTCCTACCACTTGCAACCAATGCAAATGACGCAAAACTGCCACTTCTAAACAGCTGTCACCACTACAGAACTTTTTATAGAAAATAATTTTGATTGAACAAATCAATTAATTATAATTATAAGTAGATCTTTCATGTAAAATTTATAAAAATAAACAAGAACAAGTGTATGATCAAGTGATTCATCTCTTAGTTTATTATAAAACTATACTCTACTATACTTTTACAGCACTTTTGACTTCTAAAGGATGCTAAACGTGTATAAAATTCCATGAGCGTGACACCAGTGGTGGTAGTACCCTCCTATATTTATGGTCAAATATCAAGAAACAAATGCATAAAGGAAATTCATTTATAAAAATTTTAAAAATATTCAGAATTTTTGTTGAAAAGAACCGTGTCATAAAACAATAGCTAGGCATATAGCAACCAAAAATAATCCACTAGGATATGTTGTCATTAAGTAGCAGCCCCATGGCCACCAGGTCGAATGGCACAGCGGATTTTTGACAAGTGCCAGAGGCAATTTGTGAGGGAGCCCCACCATGGCAGCCAGGATATCATTCTGTTGTTTAAAGAATAAAATTGTTAGAGAGAAAGAGAGTCATCCTCCATATTTTTTTTCATAACAGGCTAGTGAGACACATGAGAAAAAACAAACTACATCTAGTGCAATGTGTCTAATCTCTCAAGATGTTTAACAATATTATAAGGTATCCAAGTCCCAAATCAAATAGTATGGATGTTCTGTGATGTATTTAAGTGTTTGGTGGTTACCCTTAGGCCGCATTTAAGGGAGGGTTCCTTAAGTGTTTGGTGTTTATCAATTGGTATCAGAACTAGTTTTTAGTGTCTTGGAAAGGTCTATCCAACAAAAAAAATTAATGAAATTTCATAGAGTATGAGTTGCCAAGATGTCGACTCTCAAGGGCATTCCTATGATAGACCTGGTTATTAAGGACTGTTTAAATCCTACATTTAGTATGGTATGCTTGGGGGAGTATTATGTGTTTGGTTCTCTCTCCCTTAAAAACTAACTTTTAAGGGAGGGTTCCCGGGTGCTTATCGCAATGGCAGCTGAAAAAACCTATGAGCCACTTAGCCAAAAACACTCACATACATACACGAATTCACAAACATTAACTCTATCTCAAACAGTGCAAAGAGAAAAATTAAAAATCCAAAACATAGTGCAAACTAACCAAATTGCTGGGATGGGGGCTTGGGAGACACCAAATTACCTTGAAAGTGAAATAACCAAACGACTACATTGGATGGGCTCAGAAATATTAAGGAATTATTTTTCTTCTTATCTTTTTGTGTTACTTTATTTTAATTTCCATAAGCTAGGATGATGAGACTTGTAGGGGTCATCAGCAGCACGTGATTAAATTATATAATTATGATAAAACCTGATACCATTTCAGCTACCCTCACAAATTCACACACACCCTGCAGCTTCAACCATAATTGGATGATTTGCCTAATATCACCAAATCAAGTGTGTTTGCTTCCCACATTTGCATGAACCCGATGCCACCCTTCCCTTTTTTTCTGAAGCCCCAACAGCCATTAGATTATTGTCATTGATCATGTGCTCCCATACCCATCTCCTTCCGTGGTTTGGTTTTGCCTCAGAACCTTGAGTACAAGGTTTTACTGGAATGCAGTAGCAAAAAGACTCTAAACCTAAATGATTAAAAGACTATATTGGACAGGCTTAGAAAATTAGGGTATTATTTAGTTTATCTAAGGATGATGACACTTGTAGAGTCATCATTACCAGCGATCAGGTTACAAAATTTTACTCCTCATAGGCTATCATCATCGATGAAAAATATGAATGTTTATTTTCATTTTTCTTAACTCTCTTATGGTATCAGAGGTTATTAACAGTAGATGGCTGTTAGCTCTTTTACAAACCCCGGTCTCCAGGTCAATCCTAGTGGTCCTAAAACATAGGTTTACCTTCAATTCAATGCACCACCAGTAAAGCATATAAACAGGGCATCTTCCCTTGTTTGTTTCCATGACTCGAAGATGATAAACAGAAATCACTCCAAATCATAATGAACTCAGTGCACTGAATCATTCGGCACGGTACATAGAAAACAAAAAAGCTCTAGACAGTACAAAATTTCTGCGACTGAAGAAACAAAACAACTCAAAACTCCGGTCGGCAACCTAACATCACCAGATATCCGATTCTTAGACCAAAGTAGGCCATTTAATAGACCTTAGGTAACGAATTGCTCACACTCGCATCAGCGAAACTATATTAACAGCGGAAGGAACACTGCCAGCTTATAAAATAATAGTAATAGTAATAGTAATTTACCAGAGAATCGAAATTCCCTTCCTCCTTTTTTACAACGGCGTCGAATTGCAGAGAGGGCCCGCAAGCGAGCGATGTTCGAGTGTCGTTTTGAAGCGTTTGGGAATGCAGCAATTTCCGGCGCTGTGACAAGGGAAGGTGCTCGAGGGAATGGAGAGGAGAGTATATTGAATTTGCGTCGGAAACGCCAGAAGGAATCATGATTTTTAACGTTCAAATTCGCGTGAAAAATTGGAGGGAGGGTTTCACAGTGATGTTGGTATTTGAAGTTTCATTTGCAAATTTGTTGCAAAAAGAAAAAGTTGTCGAGAATGGAAGAGTATATATAGTAAGAGTGAGGGACGGAGTCGGAGTTTATATCAGTACAGCCACACCCGAATTTGCGGTGGGTATGACCCGAAAATGTTTTTATTATTTATATATACCTAATGTCGTTTATTTACAAATTTATTTTGAATGAGATAAAATAATTAATACAATTAATTTTCAAATATCAATAAGGAAAAAATAACGTTTTCGATAAAAAATAATAATAATAACAGTATAATTTCAATATTAAAATTAGTTATGAACTTGGATAAGTTTTTTTTTTTAAGTGTTTTTAGGATAAAAATAAAATAAAATCATTCACTCATATATTTTTATTTTTTATTTATGTGTGAAGAAAAAATTTATTTATTTATGACTATATTGAATACTGCATTTTATTTTATTTTTGTTTTTTTAAGAGTTTAAAATATTGTGTGACCTCTTATTACTAATATTTAGGAAACAAACTTATTTTGAGTATAAATTTTTAGACACTATTAAAATAATTATTTTTAAAAGTTAGCTTTCATCTTTTTATAACTATTCATATTTTCTTAAAACATTAATTATGTTTTCCTTTTATTCTTTTCTATATATAAGGTATTATTTAGTTTATTTATATGCCAAGAAAATATGAATTTATTTTTTTCATAAGATAAAAAACTATGTCTAATTTTTTACTTAATAGGGTATTTACAAATAAATTTATTATTATTATTTATATTTTTTATGTTATATCATTTATTTTCATTATTTTATTATTTACAATATTTATTTTAATATTTCGGGATTATAATTGAATACTTTAATATTGATATCTGGTAGTTTATATATATAGTATCATATATTGTGTTTTAATTATAGTTTTACTGTATTTTAAATATCTTATATCTATTTAACAATTAAAAATATTTTCAATTTTAATTTGTAACCATTTTTTCTGCAATTTTAGTCATTACAATCTAAAAGAATTACAAAATATTTAACTTATATATATACATATTGTTTTAACATATTTATTTCTGAAACTTTCAAAAAAATAATTAATTACTATAATATAAAAAATATAAAATAATATCCAAGTATTTGAAATTTTGGACCTTCACCATAATTTGAATCTAAAAGCGATAATATTAAAATTGGGGTAACGCAATACTGTTAATAAAGTTAGAAGAATTTTTTTTATTCTATTTCGACGCCACGTGATATGTTTTTTCTCCAAAATCAAATGACTGCAGCAATGGTCTAATCTTATTGAAAAAGTGATATAACATCTGTAGTTTCAATTTTATTAAATATTTAAAATACATATAAGTTCTTCTTATAGATATACATTACTATGTACATAAAAAAAAGTTGAATTAACTATATAAAATAAAATAAACATACAATTAAAATTAAATACAATAGGTCTGGAAATGCATTAAGGATGATTAATAAAGGTCGTATGAGGATTTAAATAATATATTTTTAGTCATAATTAATAAAAGTAACATCACTCATCACAAACAAGTAAATAGATACAACTTATAAGGAAAATGTACATTATTACATATTTATTTCATTAAATATTTAACACTTACTTGAATATTACGACATTCTTTGCATATGTCTTCTCCCACAAAAGAAGGAAAAGAAAATTGACCAAAAGTAGTGAACAAGAGTTAATAGTCAGACCAAACATAAGGAGTGAAAAAAAAAATGAAGGGAGGTAGTGTCAATAGACCGAAACATAAAAATCAATTGTTTAGTCGATAAAAATTATCTCAATCTCTTTTATACGATAACAATAATAATATATTATTTTTAAAATATTAATATTAAGTAATTTTTTATTTATTAATCTAATTTAATCTTATAAAATCGATTTATAAAATAAAATTTAAACTCATTTATATAAAATCTTTTTATAATGTGAATTTTCAATACACTCGTGTGTATATATATATATATATATATATATATATATATATATATCTTTTCACTTTCAACTTAAACTTAAAGCTATAAAATCCATCACTTTTCACTTCCACCTTTCATTATAAAAAATAAAATAAAATACATGACATTGTACAATCAAGTATTAATTTATTAATATTTAGACAAAGCATGTTCAAGAAGGTAAATGCAAAATACAGACAAAAAAATGTTTCGTATGTGATGAATTGTATTTCTATTAGAGCCATTTCACAGCGAATTTAATTACTTAAATTACATATCCGTTCTTGAATTGAAACTAAAATATCATTCGATGGATGAATAATTAATTGGTTAAACAAAAAAATGTGCACCTAAACTTATGTTATTTGTATGAGATTACTTGGATAAATTTTGAAAAATCAAAACTCTCATAATTAACCCCAAAAAAATCCCATTTCAAACTATAAATCCTAACCCATTTGATACCTCAAATCAAATAGAACTTCTTTCACCAGTTTAAATTCCAACTGCATCTTCAAATGTTGAATACTTAAAACCTATTAAAAAAACTGTGTTCATGATTGCAAAATAGTGGTGTTATGACGTATCTAATAATAACAGCATTTATAGAGAGTGGACCAATTGGTAGCTACCATGCCATGCCCCATTCTATCATGCTATGCCTCTTTTCATTCACCCAAACTTTAATATAACATGCTAAAATATGCCCAAAAATAACCTTACATCACTTTCATTATTAACATCTTCGTATAAAAAATATTGGGTCATTGCTTCCGCAAAAACAGTTTGAGGTAGGTTCTCTTTTTAATGACAGGTTCAACTTTTTTACATCTCACGTTCACGGATTCCAAATTTTACCCATTAATAAATTTCTCTTCAAATTTCTTTAATTAATTCAACTTCACAAATTTAATTCAAAAGTTATAATATTATTAACAATTATAACAATTATTAATCTCAATTTATTGAATTTGTTTTTTTATAATTAAGTGATTAAAAACTATTTTTTGATATTATTTGTAAAAGTGAGTGTAACATGTTCAACGGAAGTCCATGGTGAGATTATCAGAACGCAACCCACAATAATTGAAATAGGTCCATCCCTAAATCCCTTAACTTTCACCCAAAAGAGATGCAATCACTATTCCTTGTTTGTTTCCATCTTTTAAAAAACAGAAAAGATGAGTATAGATGTTGCAGGTGAGAGATGCAAACAAACAAACAGAGGGTCAGACACTTCACAGCTATTAATACAACACAACAAACCACTCCAACTGAGAAAATAACCATCCGTACTGTAACGGCTAGGAGAACAGGTGCATGTCTTCTCCTCCACATGCACACACCATAAACATAGTAATAATAATAACAACACTTCAACACTATTATTTTTAAAGTCTAACATTTATTATTTATACACCAACTTACACTCATTCATTCTCCATTTACTACTCCCATTAGGGAGGGAGAACAAATATGTCATATCTTTTTCTGTAGCAAGAAAAGATGACAGAATTTATAATGAGTGAAAACTGGATCCTAACGTTCATGTTTGGTTTTTTTTTTAGTGTTTGATTTTATATCTTTGTATGTATATTTTTTTTAAGTGAGTCGGTTTTATGGAGTTGAGAAATTAGGCTTAAAGTCTACATCGAAATAAAATATTTTCAAAAGAAAATTAGATTACATATTAGGTGATTAAACACAATATTATACACTGTTTCATGTAAGATCTAAATTTGAAACCTCATTAATAGCATATCTTAAATTATTCAAACTACAGAAGGATTATTCAATGCTTGGCCCAACTGTTAAAGCAAGCTCGATTCTTTCTAAAAATATTCGAGTCTTACAAAAGCCGAAATTTATTCAAGCACCTCATAATTTGGACAACTATATATGTTTTCACATTGTAAAATGAAGAGATTAGTAATATAAAAAAAACAAATAGAGAGAGAAAAAGTTGTCTTAATTAATCTTAAGTTCTGGTGTTGTTTCTTGATTTATTTGGTCTTGTGCTGACTCTTCTTCAGCCAGTTGCATATGCTTGTTTAATGTATGTCAACAGTGAAACTTCATTGAAGGATGATTCCTTAGCCGTTTGATTTGTCTGACAACCTTTCCACGTATGATTTCTGTCTTGATCTTGTAGCCCCCTCTCTAACACAGTCATATATTCTCAAACAGCTTTACCCCACTTTCTGCTTTTCAATTTAACCTTGTGGTTTTCATATCCTGCTGGTCTCTATTCATACTCCTTCTCTCTCTATCTCTCTCTTTCATTATTGAGACTTCTCTCCAGATTTCTCAGAGCCATTGAATCTATATGGCTGTGCATTTTCTTCTTCTGCTTTTTGCAGTGTCTCTTGTTGTTGCTGATGACGGTGAGTGGACCCGTTTACCCTCTCCCTCTTTGCTTACTATGCTGCTAAGAGATCCTGTGTTTTCCTCTTTTTGAAGTTGTGCTTGTATTCTGAATCTTTCATTGCCCTTTGGTCTGTTTTCTGTACACGGGGTTGCCTTGTTCTGAAATCACTGCAAAACTAACCTGCATGGTTCTTCTTGAGCCTTTACTTGTTTAGTTCTCGTAGGATTCCTTGCTGTTTTCATGAGATTTTTGGAGTCGGCTTGGTGGGAGTAAAACTTAGCTATGCTTTGCCTTATCAATGCCCAAATACACTTGTTCATTTTGACACCTTAGCTAAGAGTAGCACACTGCTGTGGATTAGCATATCAGAAGGTTGTTTGAGATTTATTTGATGCTGAATGTTGAGAACCATGATTTAGTAGGCATCTTATAGCTGGGATTGTGAAAGATTGGTTAGTGTGTGTCCTAGCAGAGTTCGTACGTTTACATAACATTTTTATTCTGAGATTGAGCTTGTGGCTAATATTTAATAACACATGTTTTTAAAATAGTCAGGTGTTTTTTGGTTGTTGATCTTCTTGGATGCGGTCCATCAGTAGGATTCAGATATTTTATATTGAATAGGACGGTTCTTTTGTCCTTCTAGAAAGTCATGCATTGTCATTTCCCCCAACATTTGGATGTGTGTAATAGTTTGTAGTGGAGATTGGTGAAGTTATTTTTGGAAAAGATTTCTACTTTTGGAAGAACTATTCTATTGTTTACAAGTTTTGCAGGTAATCTTCACAGATAGCTCAACATAAAAAATTATATTACCCACCAAACAAAATGTGCACAAGAGTCTGCTTGCATATATGCTTCCATTCCAAGTTCCAACTTGACTGCTGGATTGTGTGAGGACTTAAATCTTGTTTGTAAGGTATCTTAATGTTTTGTATGTTGCAGAAGCATTTATTGGAGTGAACATTGGAACAGATCTCTCTGATATGCCACACCCTACTCAAGTGGTAGCTCTACTTAAAGCCCAGCAAATACGGCATGTTAGACTGTATGATGCCGACCAAGCTATGCTCCTTGCACTAGCGAAGACGGGCATTGAAGTTGTTGTGACTGTACCTAATGAAGAGCTCCTAGCAATTGGTCAATCGAATTCCACAGCTGCCAACTGGGTTTCCCGCAATGTGGTAGCACATTATCCAGCCACCAATATCACAGCCATTTGTGTTGGTTCTGATGTTTTAACTTCCCTCCCAAATGCGGCAAAAGTACTTGTCAGCGCCATTAAGTACATTCATTCAGCCCTTGTTGCTTCGAATCTTGATCGCCAAGTTAAAGTTTCGACACCCCTTTCCTCTTCCATCATCCTTGATTCATTTCCACCTTCCCAGGCTTTCTTTAACAGATCACTCAATCCAGTTTTAGACCCTCTACTTGATTTCTTGCAATCCACTGGATCTTATCTAATGCTGAACATTTACCCTTACTATGACTACATGAGATCAAATGGAGTGATTCCATTAGACTATGCACTCTTCAAAACTCTCCCTCCCAACAAAGAAGCTGTCGATTCAAACACCCTTCTTCACTACACCAATGTCTTTGATGCCATGGTTGATGCTGCATACTTTGCCATGGCTTTTCTGAACTACAGCAACATTCCTGTAGTAGTGACCGAGTCAGGGTGGCCCTCTAAAGGTGGCTCCAACGAACCTGATGCAACTGTAGACAATGCCAACACTTACAACAGCAATCTGATCAAGCATGTGTTCAACAAAACCGGAACTCCCAAACATCCTGGAATTGCTGTTAGTACTTACATCTATGAGCTCTACAACGAGGATACGAAGCCAGGGCCTATATCTGAGAAGAACTGGGGACTATTTGATTCAAATGGAGCACCTGTCTACATTCTTCGCTTGACAGAATCAGGGGCACTCCTAGCAAATGATACCAGTAACCAAACCTTCTGCATTGCAAAAGATGGTGCTGACCCGAAGATGCTGCAGGCTGCATTAGATTGGGCATGTGGACCAGGCAAGGTCGAATGCTCTCCATTGCTGCAAGGGCAACCATGCTATGAACCAGACAATGTGATTGCTCATGCAAATTATGCTTTTGACACTTACTATCATAAGATGGGAAAAACTCCCGATGCATGTGACTTCAACGGTGTAGCTACCATCTCTACCTCAGATCCAAGTAAGTTGTTGTTCCCTGGTATTGGATTGGATTAGCTTTAGCATGTTTTCATTTTGTAGGATGATTAACACATTTTTTTAAATGATTGTAGGTCATGGTTCTTGTTTATTTCCTGGAAGGTAAGATAACATTTGCTTATTTGATTCATTTTCATTATTACTCTATGTTTTGTTTGTGTTGTAATTACTCACAAGTGACATGTTTGTGCACATCCGCAGTCTTGGCAAAAATGGCACCTTAGGTAACTTCACAGCTCCATCCATGAATTCTACAAATTCAGATTCCTCGGCCTACAACCTTGGCAACTGTGACTTGAGAATTAGAAGTCTTCTAATGGTAACAGGATTTCTAATATGGGGAGTGGTTTTGCTATGAAGTGGTATATGTCTGAACAAGCGTTACTTGAAAATTTTTGTTAGATGATAATGCTACATATTCTACTTGGTAGCATTGTGTTGTTCATAGTGGTCCATTCAATTTTGTACAAAAACCAGCTAAGGGTTTGGACTGAATGAGGCTGCAACTGAATCACCATCTTTATTATTCTTTTCAACTAGAATTTGATTCAATCTTTATCCACCATTGACTATTTTCCATTGGGATAGTTTCTGTTCTCTTATGCTATATAAATATATTGCATTTACCCCTCCAACCTCTTCAACGAAAGGAAAATAAAACTTACTCATTAGTACCGATCAAACTTTTCAATGTAACTTTGTTTGATTCAAGTCAAGAAAATAATATATTGGTGTGGTATCCTCTTAATTCAACCAAAAAAGGTCTCATTGAGGTTATCTATTTTCAAGACAGATCTTGGTTTTTTTTGCTACTGATTAGTCCAAGTGTCTAACATTGTCAAATTTCAGCTTCTGCTGTGTAGCTATTGCACAAGTAGTTAGTTCTTATTGCCAATAGGGTATGTTTCTACTGTAGTATATAATTGTTAGGCCAATTGAAGTTTTGAAAAAGAATGAGATAATTTCACAAGGAGTACAAAATTGGCAAATTCTTCCTGAAACATGCCAATTTGAACCTATATCCTATCACCTTTAAAAGTTTTAAAATTACCCTTTTAGTCTGGATTTCAAAATCCAGAATTTTAAAAATACTATGAAAATCAAAATCTCATTATGAAAAAGTAAATTCAAAATGTCAAAAATACATTTTATAAAAACAAAATCCAACACAAAATCTGAAAATGTATTCTAGAAAAGAATTTTCAGAATTTATAAATGTGTTCTGAAAATCAAAATCCAGAATTAATATTTCTCTATCTGTAACCATATTTCATTTAAGGTTATTTTTGTTATTTTGCACAAGTATTTTATTTTATTAGAAAATCGCGTGCATGTTCACATTATATGTTACAGAAAGAATTTGCCTAAAAATTTGGATCAGGCCTGTTATCTAGCCTACAAGCTCAGTGGGCCAGATTGACCTATCCCAATCCATCTAAAAAAATTAACCTAATTGAAATAATAAAGTTAAATTAAAACTAATTTCTATATATTATGTGAAAACTTTGGAGTTGATAGATAAAAATGTTATTAAAATTTAGAAAGTTGTGAAGATTGAAGATTGATTTATAATAATATTTTTTATGTTTTTTTAAATTTATTATGCATATTATACAAAGTACTTAAGTATTAATTATAAATTCTTAATTTTATTAAATATATTAAGATTCAAAATATTTTTTAAATTTAAACATAGTTTTTTTTGTCCATGTGTCTATTTAAACCTCCAACTTGTGGTCTAATATTTTTCAAAGTAAATATTAAATGAGTGATGTCACATAGATCCCTTTATAAAGTGAGTTAAAGTAGATTAAATTTACTCATTTAGATAGTTATATCTAGAGACTCATATAATTTTGATTTTAAATATAAAATTTTGCAATGCATATACAATTCATATTTCATGTAAGTTTGCAAGGTTTTAATGTAAATAGAAATATTTTTATTTCATACAAATAACGCAAAATTATAAATAAATGGCATGGTTATATATACACATTATATGAAGCCTAAAAAATTAATGGTGAGATTGCGTATTTAATTATAAACACTATGTGTTTTTAATAAAAAAAATCATGTTAAATTTATATTCTAATTTGTAATGTGAAGTGTTATTTTTAATCAAATGATTATAATTTGATACTTTTATTTATATGTTTTCCCCCAAAATTATATATTTGAAATTGTATAGACTTTTGTTGTAATATATATAATTTCATAATTTATTACTTTAATTATGTATGCGAAGTTTTTTTAATTTTTCTTTAAAATTTATGGATTTGTTCCTCTCTGTGTTGATATAATTAAATTAAATAGAAAAAATAACAAATAATGAGAATAAATAGCCTATTTTTGTTAAAAGTAACCAACGAATTAGATATTAGTCCATAAAAGTATCCGTTGAAGTGGTTAATATATATACAATAGAGGAACCTCCCATCACAAACACTGATTATTATTTTTTAATTCCAATATAGCAAATGGTCAAATCAGACAAAAATTAAAAAAAAATGTATATTTTTCAATGTACTTATAATAAATTATTTAAAATCTTATACATTTTCACTTTAATTTGAAGAAAAGAAAATGCATTGCTTTGAGATTTTATGAGAAAAGAGGACTCAATAAGTTTTGTTATATATAATAATTTATTTGTATGACCTTATCCAATGTACTATCACCATGAAAAGTCCTAATCACATAAATCAATTATTCATATCTAATTCAAACTATAGATAAACAAAATAGAATAAAATTTGTTTGACAGAAAATAATAAAAAACACCTACTTAACAATTTTTTATAATAATATTTTTAGTTAAAAAATAAAGTAAATATAATTAATACTTCCGGCTTAATATTTTTCTAAAAAAAAATAAAACTTAAATCTGTCTCTCCACTCTTCCACGTTTGGCACGTGTTCCTCTCTCCTGGCTTCATGCTTTACCGTTACACTGGCAAATTGGTAATTTTAACCAAACCCTAGTTCAATTGGGGATATATAATCAACATCAACCTCGTTCCTCTTCCCCACTCACACTCTCTCTATTTCCCCATCCCAATTTTTCATGGCCCTAACTATCTCTTCTCCAAATCTTCTCTCTTAAATCAACACTTGTTTCTGTTAGTAAGCTGCATCTACTATGATTCTCTGTTTCTCATGTACTGAAACAGAGAATACGAAAAGATGCCAAATCAACAGGTTCCTCAATGGACTGGCATAGTCCCAATTTTAATAGGCTTTTGCTATTTCTCGTAGGATTCACAATTTCTAATCTTTTCTACAATTTTTGCTCTTCTCCTTTCTGGGTCTCGGTTTTCATTTTCCAAAATTAAGAAATAAGGTTTTTTCTTTTCAATTTTTATTACTCTTTCAGGCTTCTGGGTTTCAATTATTATTTCTCATAATTTAGGGATTCATGGGCGAAGTTGCATCTTTGTTTGACTTGAGTTGTTTTATGTTATTCTTTTTTATGTTTTTTTGATCTGGGTGTATATATAGATGTGATTGCTCGATGATGATTCTTTTTGCTTTAACCACACCGAAGAGATGCTGGGTAGGGTTTCAGGGCTCATTTCCATTAAGGGTTGATGTGTTCTTATTGTGCTTGGGTTAGCCTGGTGACTTCAACTTCTAACTTAAGAGGTATTTGGTTACCTCTTCTTTTAGAGATTGGGAGAGGGCTTTTTCAAGCACTTTGAGGGGACTCACTTAAACTGGAGGGGTCTTTACCTATCTCAAGTTTTCTCATGTGGAAAAAACTGGCCTTTGACTGAGAGCAATCAACCACCACAACTACTCTTTATGTTTTGAATTTTGAATTTTGATTCCCTTGTAATTTTTAACTGTTGATTTGTCTCATGGTGTTATTGTGGATCTTTTAAAGAGAAGATTCAATTGAATTGTTTTGGTCTCTGCAGGTAGATCTCAGAAGAATGTTGGGATGCTATCACAAGGGAAAACTAACATTTTGATGCATTTTATAATCACAATGTCATGTAATTATGAATGAATATGAATAAAGGTGCTGCAGTTGTTTTTTTTTATTCTTTTTATGAAACATCAATTTTGATTATATAATTAAAAGTTAGAAAATTAGATGCGGTATGATGAATTGGTAGTTGATCAAGGTGTCGTAAACAATTTAGAACCTTTTTTTGAAGATCTTAAGATTATTATACAATCAAAATTTAGAATACTCTTGAAATTTAATTAAAACTGAAAGATATTTAAAATAACTTCTTTTAAAATAGCTCTATGTCTATAAACAAACGTATAGAGTTTCTGACTTTTTTTAAAAAAAATAACTACTAATTTATATTCAGAAAATAATGTATTTTAGTCTAGTAATAGAATCCAAATAAATTTACATTACTTTAAAATTTTGGACTAAATTTATCAATTTGAATGTAAGGATACAAAATATAAATCTTGACAAGATTTACTAAATAATCATTTTCTGAAGTCTTTTAAAATTTGAAACAATAAGGTGTACTGCTACAAGCGAACCTAAAATCAGTTATAGTTTTATATTGGTATTGTTTAACACCATGAGACACTATAGTGTTACAATCTAAGTATATTCGTATGGTGTTACAGTTCAATGTAACAGAGAAAATTTAGGGTGTAGGAGAAGGAGTGGGTGCTGCAAGCTGATCTGGTGTGAAGAGAAGGGAGAAAAACTTTTCTGCAAGAACAGCATTGGCTGCATCTGAAGGATGGAAGGCATCCCAAAATACAAACTCATGGCGGTTTTTGCAGACCTTTGAGTTTGGCAAGCACAAACCTCCAATACTCGTGTCTACGTTGCAACACGACGTATTTGAAACCTTAAAACCTGCTAAATCGTTAATTAAAACATTTGTTATATACAGCAGAAAAAAAATGCCACAAAATTTCAATTTAACTAAGTGGGGTGAAATATTTATGTAAGTATACCATAACCATGTATTTTTATGATATTCAGTAGAGAGATGTCAAATTATTACCGTAAGTATAGGGATTATTGATCAAGTCAAGAACTAACGGGTAAGTATCTCCAAAAATGAACTTTGCATTTGGAAGACGATGATTTAGTTTGCTGATCAGCTTCTCTACATTCGAGTTGAATTGCAAGATCCATTCGTTGACTCGCTTTAGACATTGGCCACGTTTGGATTTAACCCTCTGTGATGGAATGCAACCGAGTGGACCCAAGCCGTGGAAGACTATTTTTCGTGCTCCCAGTTGATAAAGACTCTGGTATAATCAGATTCTTTTTTAGTTGATTAAACTATAGATATGTATGATGCTGATGTGAAGAAGTATATGTCTCACTGGATCATAGTTTTGTTCAGTTATTTTACAAGTTAACTTAACATGTATACTGCATTGATTTTTACCTGAAGTTGCTTATCTAAGGTTGAGATTAAGAGCTCTATGAACTCATCATGAGTGTATTGTTGGCCATCAGCCAAAAAGGGTTGCAAGAAATTGTTGACGTAATCATTGCTGCCTGCCAAATATATGGGGAATCCAAGGTTTTAACATTCGAAAGCAATATTAGAACAAAATTTAGATCCAGCTTTAGAAGCATTTTTCATATTGTGGATAACTATGGGGAATTGCATTTCAGGTTTATTTATTCGTGTGAAGTGTTACCAATCCCAATGAAGTATGTGGCTTCATTGAAGTGCTTGTTGGCAGCCTCCTCTTTTATGTTTGCTGTGATTACTTCTTTTGTTTTCTTGAAACTGCTTATTTGATCATCGAAAGATAACCTCTGAATCTACAATGATCAAAAGATAGAGAATAAGTCAGATGAGAGGCCACTGAAGTTATAACCTGTAAATAGGATTCTGAGGGCTTGAATTATGCTTACAAAGTAAAGTCCTGTATCATTCAGAATTCCTGCCCCACCAGATGCATAGTTTACTCCTTTGAGTAAGGTATCAACATTTTGAGACACCGACAGATAAGCTGGTGGTGAAGGGATTCCAAGTTTTTCAGCTGCAAAAAAGCCATAAAATAAGATCATTAGTATTGCTAGGTAATAGTTTATTCAGTGAGTAAATAGTATTTGCAATCACATATCAGAACACTATCATTTCATTACAAATTAGGGTGTATGATCTGATTATTTTTACATTAACTATCTTAAAACTAGTGTGCATCATACTTTTTATTGATAGACAACATAAAAGGGTAGGTAAAAATTAAATTCTCATCCAATTTCAATATAAAGAGGAAACAAAAACATGAAAAAGTTGAGTTGCAGGAAATACATATGAAATCACCAATAGTTCTCCCATTGCTGAATCTTCCAGTAGCCTGACCACCACCATAGTCAATCCCATACCAGGGATAGTTACATTTGGCTAAAGAATATTGCAGAAAATTATTGTTCCCAACATCTGTTAAGGAGTCACCAAATATATATGTTACAGGCACAGCTGCAAGAACAATTGCTGCCATAGAGAAGATACAAGCAGCAAAAACCAGCCTTGATATTGACATCTTTGTTTTTTTTAACCTTCTATTGCTGAGCATATAGAATTAAGTCACAGTTTTTATAGCAGTATTACATTCAGTTTCTGCACTGTTGTGTCAATTCTTCAAGTATGCATGTTAGTTGTGCCGATCAACAAAAGAAAATGCATGTTAGTTGCTTATTTTCCAAACCACACTGACACTTGAAACTAAATGATTTATTTCATCTTGGTGTGATAAAATCATAAAACTCAGTGGTTGAATTCTCTTAACAGGAGTTGGCCAACAAAGAACATTTGAGTCAGTGATTGGTTTATTTAAATGGCGCACGGGTGCATATTTGTGTGCATTTGCTGTGTGTTGTCTCACTCAACTCCTTTACTTGCTGAAGGTTAATTGAAGGACAAGAAAATCCTCTTTTGTCAAAGAAAATTTAGAAAATATGTGAAGAAGCTAGTGAGAATTATATTCAATATATTGTTTACCAACTATATATGCATTTTCTGTTTAAGGTAATGAAAGTTTGCTTAAAATTAGGCTTGACCTCTTGTGCTGCTTGGTTTAACTAAGGTGATTTTATGCTTAGTTAAGGTCAATTTTCTACCACTTTGGAGATTTCAAAACTTTGGAGATTTCAGAACAAGCAAGATCATTGCACCTATCTTTTACCTCTAATTTCATGTGTGCTCATTCACATTAAGGAGGCGTTTCTATATTTTATTTTGAGAAAATGTCATAACAACAAGGGAGAGAAAAAAAGTTTAAAATGTAACATTTTACAGAGAAATATTCAAAATTGTTGTAGAAATTATTGTAAATATGACATCTATTTTATTTTTGGGTAAGTTACTTAGCCCTTTTCATAAGAGAAGTTGATGAACGAAATTTTATTAATTTATGCTTTATCGTTTATCATGCAAGAATCATGCGTGAACAATCTTTTTAGTATGTGTATTATTTTTACTGAAAATAAGATTCAATTTACTATGCATAAAATAGAATTTTGATAAATTAAGGCAAACTAGATTAAAACGTTAGCATATAAAAATTAAACATTTTGAATTTGTATTAATATGCATTTTAATTTTGTTACTTAAACATTTAGTTTTAATCAAACTTAATAATAAGGTTCAATATTTGTTTTTTGTTTTTCAATTTGATGTTGTACTTTTTTATGTCTTGTTTTTATTTTATTTTATTTTAATTGGTCTTATTTGCCCATAATTTTACATCTCCTTTATTCATTGGTTAAAATAACTTTTTTTAATGAAACTAAAATAAAAAAGTTTTAGAAATTCATTTTTACATAAAATGATTTTAATTTATAAAAATATTATTTTATATCAGGGATTTAATTGGTGCAGTGAGGCATTTGTTCCAGGACTGACAGTTAACTACTTCTGACCATAAGGTATCCTCTAATTTAAAAAGCCAACGTCCTTAAATTTTTGAAGCTTACCCACCAAAAACGTCGTTTTCAATTGAAGATTTTGTAGATGGAAACTAGCCATCTGATTTTATTAAATTCTTTTACAGTAAAAAAGCCTTGTAATGGTACTATTATGGAACATATGGACAACTTTTTACTGAATTATCTTATAAATTAGTTTCTAACTAGTAAATTAGTTGCTAGTTAATAAACAAATTCGATAAACCAGATTGTTAAATTAAAAATATTTAATAAAACTAATTAGTAGCTATAATATATTATAAAATAACATAATTACATAAATTTTATTATATAAATAGACAAGTAAGGTGAAAGATAAGATAAATTCCTAATATTATATTCCCAACCTCCTCCAGAACCATAACTCTTATGTCATGCCACTAAAATACCATGTCAGGAACCAAGTGGTGAAGTATTTGATTTCACTTAACCCAGATATCATTTCATTCATTTCCCAAACTAACCCAAACAACTCAGTTTCAACAAATCAAAATTGCATCAGAAGCCAAAACTAGCCAATTAGCAACACTGCACATTTATCTCTCCTTTTCTCCTTTTCTTCTCTGATGACATTGGTTTTAGATTATAGTAAGTTGGAAAGCAAAAAATTTTACAGCTAAGTTTCAACAAACTCAAGATGAATCTAAAAGAAACATAACAAAACATTTCGTATGCACTTAAAAGGTGTGCAACAAAAACTACATGTCAATTTCAAAAGAACAAGAACAGATGCCTTAAAAGGGAAGCACATAGCAGAGAATTCTATATTTATCTTTGTCTGAGATCAAGTGTCAGTTGTTAGTTTTATTTTCTTTTCTTTTGTCCCAGATCTATTTTAGAATAGAAGAGCCAAAGGATCGGTGTAGACAATAAATAAACTTATGTATTTCAAATTTAAAAAATAGTTATTAACAAAATATCTAAGATATTAGTATTTTTATGAATTGGGTAATTTTTCAAATCATTATAAAAAAATGAAAAAAATATATTCATTTAAATGTAATTCATGGAATCACTATGGTAGTAGAATGTATTTTAGAAGCTTTTGGTTTGGTATGTGATGTGATGAAGTTTTTTAACATTTGAGGGACTGCAAAATGACAGAATACATGTGCTGCTCTCTGCACTTTACTATTATTTTGTATATGTATCTATAGGTGAATGAAAAAGAGTTTCACGTTTTCTGTACTTCTATTCTGTCAGCATAGATTGCCTGGTTGAGAATAAAAACCCTCTTTACTTCTACCTTGTAATCTTGTAATGTGTTCCAAGTTCCAACCTTCTAGCTCTCACTTCAGAAAACCTTATTCAAATTTTTAACTATACCTCACCTCATTGTGTGATTATAATAAAACCTTAATAAATAAATAAAATGCATAAAATGACTTGGGATGCTTTTAGATAACAATTTTAAATAATACTGATATGCTATCATTTTATTTAGGATATATATTCTGGCACCTGTTTTTTCTTTAAAAACTCCTTCACAAACCCTTTTAACAATAAAATATTATTTTTAATGATAAAAATAACTATATATAAAAATTTAAAACAATATGGGAATTGTTAAAACTATCATGTTCCAGAAAGATACAACCCAATCCGAAACATAGGAGGAAGAAAAACCAACCACCCATGTAAATATCCAAACGAATTATCCACAATTCACGCATAATCCCTGTAAAAATGAAAATGAATAACCGTCTTTTGAGGAATATAATGAAATAGTAAACAAAGTGGGGGAATGGAAAGCCCCGAACCAAGACTCAGAATAACAAAAGGGACTGAGAAGAATAAGGTAGTAAGAGTGTAAGACAAAGGACACATACACAGGTGGTTTCTATAATCCCTCAATGAATAAACCAACAAACAAACAACACTTGTTGTGTAATAATATGCATGCCAAAAACAGGCCAAATATCAAACAATGAGGTCTTTCTTCAGTTCTATATTCAAGCTTGGGTGTGACAGTGATGAAATAAAAGGGCTCTTTCTTCAATTCTGTATTGAAGCTTGTGACACACCCGAGTCAACAGAGTAGTATTGTTGGGACAATCCATTATCAGCATCTTTAAAATCATTGTTCTTCTCTTCCTCTTTCTCTAAACTAGGATGACAAATTTCCTCAATCTTGCTTTCCACCACATCCATTGAAGGTCTTTTATCAGGATATTGGGCAGTGCATTCAAGGGCAAGCTGCAAGAGCTTCACCATTTCCTCCTCAACACTCTGGTACCTTAGAAGCTCCATGTCAAACACATCAGTATTCCACTCACCTTGAACCACAGATTGAACCCATCTTGGGAGGTCCACCCCTTCGTCATTCAGTGAAGAATGAGCAGGAGCCTTCCCTGTAAGCAGCTCCAAAAGCATGATACCAAAGCTATAGACATCAGCTTTTTGGGATACTTTGCGCGCATCAGTGATCTCTGGTGCTCTGTAACCAGAAACACGGTTTGGAGTAGAGGTTGGAAGAGCAAGGTAAGCAAGGCCAAAGTCAGAGACACGAGCTTCAAAAGATTTGGTGAGAAGAATATTCGATGACTTGATGTTTCCATGAGAAGATGTTGGGCCATGCGAATGAATGTAGGCAATCCCACGAGCAGCACCAAGGGCAATGGCAGACCTTGTTTCCCAATTCAGTGGAGTCCTCCCCACCCCACCATTTGCTGCAACAACAAAAACAAAAATGTCAGATCATAAAGTGTTTGACTTAACAGCATCCAAATTAAAATCCATTTTTTTCGCATCCCATTGCACTTTCATTCACCTACGAGTAATCAAATGCAGCCCACATTTCATTTTATCAAATGTAGAAGCTTCATACTGCATTCACAAATGAAGTATTTGACAAGCAGTCACTAAATACTTCAGAAGAATTATGATGAGTGTTAGTTAGAAATCACAATCCTGAAAGCAAACATTTACTGACAATAATTTTTCTTTAGAACATTGAGGATTATCTTAAGACATAATTTAGAGGCACGAGCTTCAGCTTTCTCAGATAATATTTTAGACATCAGACTTCATTCTTGATGCAACATTGTATCTCCCTTTGACATAGTGTAGGTAAAATATGCAATGACATCCATTATCCAAACTAGAATATCAAATCAAATTTATTTTAAACAAAACCCCTTAATTCAGAAAAGTAAACCAAAATCCGACGGGCAGAAGATGTGATGAAATAAAGCCACAATCTAGACAAGACATATAGCAGAGCTAAAAGCCAAGCCATGACAGTACATTACAAAACTGAATGGATAAACAACAACAACAAGCAAAACATTAAGAAACATAAAAACAACAAGTAGCCACCTAAAGAGCTAGCATTGAGTAGACACATGAACAGCCACAATCATTCACCTGATTTAACAAAAGAAATGGCACCAAGACAGAAAAAAGAGAGACACTATTGTCCAAAAATAACAACCAAGCATGAAAGATGGGGTATTACCATGTAAGAGAGCAGATAAGCTTCCCATAGGCATGTAATCATAGACAACAAGCTTCTCATCCCTGCTAAAGAAATAACCCCTAAGTGGGACCAAGTTGTGATGAACCATCTTCCCCACTTGCTCAATCTTCTCCCTGAATTCCCTCTCTGTGGCAGTAACATCCTTCAACCTCTTCACCGCCACACTCACCCCCATTTCCAAAGTCGCCTTATAAGTCGTTCCAAACGTTCCTTTCCCCAACACTTCCGCAGAAGCCCTCAACAACTCGTCCAAACTAAACACTCTATTCACATTCCCAAAAAACACCAAACTCTTATCTCCACCACCACTACTTTGAACCTCACTCTTCTCCACCGAACCTGCCACTGCGGAACCTGAATTCCCACTCTCAACACTCTTGTCACGAGACACTTCACCTTCCACATCACGCTTCCCAGTTGTCACACTTTCATCGTTTTTCCCACTCCTTTTTCTACACAAAAAGAACAAAAGCAGCAGAATCAACAGCAAACCAAACACGGAACCAATCACGATACCCGCAATGGCACCACCGGATAATTTACTCTTTCTCTTCTCCTCGGTTCCGGGGCAAAGTTGTAAGGGCTTCCCGCAGAGCGAGTTTCCGAGAAAAGCGGTCTGGTCCACACGCGAAAACCGGTTCGGAATGGAACCGTTAAGGGAATTATACGAGACGTTGAACTGATCCAGAGGCGGAACACTAAGGTCAGGGATTGAACCAGTGAAATTGTTGCGTTCGAGATAAAGAGTGGACAAACGAGTGAGACCATTGAACTTGGGCGAAATCTCGCCGCTGAAATTGTTGCTACCTAAATTCAACCTCACGAGGTTCTGCAAAGCGAACACCGCATCAGGAACTTCGCCGGAGAAGAAGTTTCCCTGGAGATAGAGGTTCCGCAGCGCCTTGAGGTTAACGAAATCCGCCGGGATTCGTCCGGTTAGCGCGTTGAACCGAAGGGAGAGCGTCTGCAATTCGGTGAGGTTTCCCAAACCGGAGGGCAGCGAACCGGAGAGACCCATCGCAGGGAGGCGCAGCAAGGTTACTCTGCCGTTGGTGCAGGTTACGCCGGTCCAGGAGCAAGGGGTTGTTTGGGTGGTGTTCCATAGCAGCGTGCGTCCCCCCAACGCGCTTCGGAGTGACACTAACCCCGCTCTGTCCGAAGCTAGATCCGAATCGGCAATGGCGAAGAAGCACGTTAGGAGAGTAAAGAAAATCGCTTCTACGACCCGCGCAGACTTCATTTGGGTAGTTCGAGTTGTTGGAGGAAAGGAGTTAGTTATCTACGGAATTGGCGCCATGAGAACCTCGGAGGATGCAAGTGTGGTTCTGTTGGGTTGTGCTGAGAATGTTTTTTTAGAAAAGAAAAAAAAAAACAGAAAGTGTCGTGAGAAGCGTGAGTGATGCGAGGGAGGGTGGTGGGTGTCACGTATTATAGCAAAGGGTGTTGCGTTTGCGAGGTTGGAGAAAGGGAAATAGATGATAGATAGATAGATAGAGAGAGAAGGAATAGAAGATGTTTTTGAGAGGGAAGAGAAAGTTTAGAGTACGTTCACGTGCAACGAACGACCGGTGTGTCGCGCGGGTGAGCAATGTTTGTTTTAAGATTAAAAATAAGTGAGGGAAGGTTCCAGGTGGGACCCACTTCTTAGAGTGGTGGTCCAGTTATAACTTCAAATCACTCTCATTTGTAGCTGCCCTCCCAGCTGGACTCTCTGTACACCAAAATAAACCTTCTTTTAAGCACTGCATACATTTTCATTTATATCATCATACATATACGGATATTATGGAAATTGATACGACATAGATATAAAGATACAGATACGTAAAAATTCAAAATATAGAATATAGGGATACCGATTTATATATTATACAATTATGAATTACATAAATTGATAATAAAAATTTATGTGAATAAATATATTTTAGATTATTTTTTGAAGCACAAAGATATTTTTTATTTGTTTATTTTTTTTAATCATAATAACAATTTTTATAATAAAGTTTGAATTTTGAAAAAATTAATGTATTTTTCTTTTTTAAAATTGTGTTAGAACTGTACTAGAATTGTCAAAAATCTAATAAATACTTTTTGAATTGAACACCAAATACGTGTCTTACAGGTGTCATACTGACACCAACACGTCATTTAAGAGGAGTTTCCGAAGTTCATATTCTTTATTTATTTTTTATTTTTTTACTTTCCATCTTCTGTTGAAATTACCAGTTTTTTTTTCTTCTGTTTGACTAGCTGTTCGTGTAGTTTAATGAAGTTTGTTTTTCTTTATATATTAAAAGTAAAATAGGATTTGTTTGAATATAATAAAAATAAATTAAATTCTTATTATCCTGTATTTGTTTAAATTTAGAACGGTGGTCCCAAACACAACGTTTAAGGGACAATCCATTTACTAACCTTTCCTTTGGGTTCCTGTGATGGACCACTTTTCTTCCCACTATTTTTTTTATATATATATTTTACCGAATGAAATAAAATAATTATTTTTTTTAACGACAGATTTCTACAACGGAAATCTTTTCGCCGTTTGTTTAAATAGAAAGGGTAGAGGCGTTTTCGCTGCCGGTCAAAATTTTAAAAGCGTTTTTTAAATCTATAAATTCTTAAGATAAGAAATATTATGTCATCCAAAATTTGTATCTTATAAGTTAACTAGTATGTTTATTATTTATCTGTGAAGATTATATTTATATATATACTTGTCTTATATGTTACTGTTTCTTTTCATTTTATTTGAATTAAAAAAAGATAATGTTATTATTATTAATATTAATAAATAGACTATTAGGTGTATCTTACGATTTTTTATATTACTATGTATTTATTCATTTACTATTTAAAATCCAATTTAATGTTTTCCTAATACCACATTAAAATTAATTTAGTTTTTTTGGGTATATATTAATAACAATTACAGATTGTTATATCAGACGACTGAATGTTAAAAAGCTCTTCTATTATTATTAATAATAATAATTTCTAAAATTATAATATAGAAATTTAAATATGTTAAAAGGTTGTAATGCTAAGAATAGTAATAGTCATGTTACAACGTTCAAATGTTCAAATTCATAAGAAAATATTTTTATAACCAAATTATAAGAAAACATACTTTTATGAATATGCATAATAATTTATTTGTAATTTATGATAAATGAAAATGAATATATTTTTCACCTTTAAACCAACTCTACTAAATAATGAGTAAGGAAATTTTATTCTTAAAACTTTCATAAATTTATTTTTAAAATGTTACCCTAACGTGTGCTTGACTGAGTTTATTATTGAGAATGAGTTCATTGACAATTTTATGAATTTTAAGACATTTCTGTTATAACTCATTTCATGAGATTTTAAAATAATTTTGGTGTTTTTTTTTTAACTTGCAAATACAATGGTTATTTACTCTCTTATTAGTGTTCTAGTTATTTGTTGGTTGAAATAGATATTTAAAATATATAAATATTTTTTTGTACTTATAATCTTAAATTTCACGTCACGTTAATATATTTTAATAAGAAGATCTTAAAATATATATATATATATATATATATATATATATATATGTCTTAAGCCTATTATTCTGTATATAACACGTGAACATGATAAAATTTAGTAGTAATCATTTCATGCAAACCTTATATTTAATATTTTTATATACTTTGATTCCTTGTCAGATGTAAATTAAATTATTAATGATCAATCACATTCATAAATTATTAAACTAGTTATTTTAATTTAAATATTGAATTTGATTTTAAGTTTTTCATCTATTGAGAGTATAAATGGTTCTACTTGAGTATAACAAAATGTCTAATTCACACTATTGGGTATTTACAATTTTGTTTTTTAAATAGTTAGATGTGAACCTTAATTAGTTATTAGTTGTATTAATTTTACTTTATTTTTATTCAATAGTTAACATTAAAAAAAAATGTATTTAATAGTGATATGTGTGTAGTATATGCTAACCATTTGGTATTTTAGAGATGTACCTATCTTTGATTTTCTTTTGAAACAATTTTTTAATATTTATATATCTCATTTTTTTTCAATCTTATAAGTTTTTTTTATAAGTAAAATGTTGTATGACGTGGAACTTACATTTCAAATAGTGTTTGTCTTATATTTTTGATATGATTTCCTTTCACTATTAAATTTCAAAAATTGAAAGGATTAAGAAAGATTTATGTACCGTCTGGTTTCTAGGTTTAGTATAAATCGATCGACTTCTCAACCTCTTTGTCAAATATTTTTTGCACTACTTCTTTGTCTACGAGCGTCTCAACATGTCGATTTCATCAATTGAGTTAAACTCATGGTTGTTTCCAATCAATATCGTTATTAATAAACATAATTTAAGAATTATGTTGTAGTGGGCCAAAAAAAAAACCAAACCAAAAGGAGGTCCAACACTGTTCACAATTCATCACCAAGCTCACTAGAAACAGGTATAAATAGAACATTCAATGAACAATTAGGGGTAAGTAACCAAAATATTAAATGCTCAATTGAACACACCATAGTTGACTTAGGCGTTATAGTATCTTTGCACGTACTCGTCTCGAACTCGAGACTAGGAGATCAAAAGAAGGATACCTAAACCAAAAACATATTGTTAGAGGTTGTTCTAAGTGACATTTGACCTTACCTAGCCCTTGCAATAATAATTTGTGATTCTAATGCTGATGTTGTTAATTTCTATCTAAATTAATTTCTATTTAGTGAAAACTTCTTTTATAATTTTACATTAAATATTACAAATTAGTTTGATATTATATTCTTATGTAAGATGTGTTAACAATTACTTTAATTTTTTATGAATAATTTAAAAACGATATTCATTTTGAACAATTTTTATATATTCTTAATGTAGGGAATATAGGGAAGAGTAGGTTTGCTCAATGTTAAAAGTTGGTTAAAGGTTTAAGTATGTTCTTGTATTTTGTATAAGGGTTGAGGTCTTACTGAAATAACTTCATTTTATAAATCCACTTTTATCAATAAAAAAATTATTCTTAATATAAATAAAAATGTTTCTGGATATTATTTGACATGCCAGTTCTCTTTACTTTTGAAAACAACTATCACTTTTCAAAATAATATTTTTTTCCCTTATATAGTTAGTTGTGGTAATTTACTTATTATATCAACTAAGTGAATTTGTGAAGTTAGATTTTATTAATCTTGGTAAATATTCATTCAAGGATATTAGGAGATAAAACAACTATTTAAGATAAATAAATTTGTGTATGTAGAGTTAATTATGAATTATTAAGTTTGTTCATTTAACTTAAATCCTGATGGGAAGTCTCATTGTTTTGTTCATATATAATTATATATAAATTAAATTTTCTAAGTAATTACGTATTGTCAAATTCTAAGTAATTACATACGAATTAAAAAGTATGGATAATTACATTATTATTATTAACTATTATTAGTATAATTATTATTATTATTATTCATATGAATAGTAATAATATTAATATTCCTAATATAATCAATAGTATAATAATCATATTAATAAATTCAATAATAATTAATAATATTGATAACATTAACAATAATGTTAAGAATAATAATATTAATACTATTATTAATAATAAAAATAGTGATAATATTTTTATTAATATTATTATATTCCTATTTAAAAATATTAATATTATTATTATCAATAGTATAAATATCATTTTTAACTTTATTAATATTATTATTAACATCATTAATAATATTAATAATATTTATTAATATTATTAATTTTAGTATTAATATTAAATGATAACATCATTATTATAAATATTATTAATATAATTCTTAATAGTATTAATATTATAAATTATTATTAACATTATTATTAATTTATTGTTTCTACTAAGAAGAATAAAAATAATCATAAGAATAAGAAATGTTTGTCTTGGTTAAAGATTATATCTCTGAGAGCTTTTCATTTAATAAAGTCACATATATAAATCTCAATTAGAACCACTTGTATCACAAAATCTCTAAATCGTCAACACACAAAAGTTTATTTCACTACTATATTTTGTTAAGTCAAGTAAATTATGAATTAAATTAAGTATTATTAACCTAATTTATGGTTTACGTAGTTTGCACTAGAATTCTAAAAATAGTTGTTGCTTTTTGTAATATGCGAAGACTTGTTATTTGAGCATCAAAAAAATATTTAAAGTTTAAACCCCAACATATTTATAATTTATTTTATTGATTATTAAATTTCATATTCCTTAACCGTAACTTTGTTATTAAAAAACACACACAATATATATATATATATTGTGCATTTGGTATTTGGAGATGTATTATTATCTAATATTCTTTTATTAAAACAAATTCCTTATTAACAAGTATTTCTCATTACTAATATGTTGTGCTATGGATGGAAGATCGCAAGTAAGTTTTTTTGATACAATACATGCTTAAGATTTATTCTGATTGTCACTGGCTATTAAATTTCATCATAATGCTTTGTAAAATTATTATTATTTTAAGTTAATATTAGAGCCAAAACATCCAATTCAATGATTAAATGAATTAAATTTATATTTCATAAAATTCATTAAAAGTATATAATAGTATAGGAAACAAAAGCAATAGGTAGAGTTGCTATATGTTCCTATGAAAGAAATAGTAGTTCAAAAACATTATTTTATTCCTTTAAAAGTAAGGATTGAATTTAAAGGTGAAGTAATGAGGGTAGTTGAGGCATGTGGTAAGAGTTTAGACTATTATTTATTGCACTACGAAAGACCTAATAAAACCTATCCTTTTATTTCTTCATTTTCTCTTTTCCCCTCACAACCCATTTCTTCAAACATTCTTTTTTTTCTTCTAATTTTTTTAAATTATTATACAAAAATATTTTTTTATTGTATTTCTCTGTTCTATAAAAATGATTGAGATTTAGAATTAAAATTGAGCATCGAAATTCTAATCATGGCATTCAGAAAATGTCTAATGACCCCATTACACTTTTATTCTAAAAATATATTTGTTTAATGCATACAAATAATATGAAATTAAGATTCAACTGAAATTGAAATTAGAAATTTTAATTATGGCAGTTAAAATACTGTAGTGACTTATCATATCGATGTTGTGTTTTAGTAATGTAAGAGATGAATTTCTATAATATGTTTATATATATATATAATCAAAATTTTAAATATATTTTCATATAATATTTCTTGGTTTGGAACTAAAAAAGTCAAAGTCTCTGGCTCGTAAAAAGATAATATATTAATTAAAATATTTTTTTTAATAAAGTTAAATTAGAACTATATAATTTTGTAAAATGATATAAGTGTTTTTTACTTAAATTTAAACCAGTCCTACTCGTGTGTGTCTAAATGATGTGAATTGATTAAGTAAAATATATTTTTAATTTATATTGAGAAGTAATTTATAAAAATATTTATTAAAAATGATAAAACAATCATATAAAGAATATTTTATTATATATTATGTAACTAAGTTGAGTTGAGATTATCGGATTTTAAGTTTATGAAATCTCTACTCTATCCATTATAGTTGAATATACTAAATAAAACTCAAGTTAACCTAAAAAAATTTGAAATTAAAATGGATTATATTAATAGCCGGTTAATTAAATCATTCTAATTGCATTAATAATGCCTTGCATTTATAAGTGACAAAATAAAAATTTAACTTCCAATTAAAATTCAAGACTTAAATTTTCTTCCCACTTGAACATAAAATTATGATTATAAACCAACTTCAAATTAATTATAAAGAACACTTTTAATTTCACAAAGAAATCTGATGTTTAATCTATATATTTATGAACCTATATGAGAAGCTTTTATAAAAGAAATACTCTTAAGCTTTTTATATATAATAGCATTACAAAAGCTTTTTGAATTCAATCTTTCACTGTCTTCCAAATTCATATAAAATCAATTGATAATATATAGAAGAAATAACCGTCACCATAACAAAGAACAAAGAAAGCACGAAAATTAATAAATAAAAAATTAATTAAAAACAGAAACAAAGGAGAAGAATTTGAGCGCTTTTTCTTTCCCTGATTGGTGAAGATATGCAACGGAAAGTTGCTATTAAATATATTATATATGTTTATAATTATTATATTAAATCTATATTATATTTAATATTATTAATTTATTAATATTTATATTATGATAAAATAAATATAACTAATGAATTATATAATATAATATAAATAATTATTATTAAAGTAATAAAAATATTAATAAAAAACAATAAATAATAATAATAAATTCATAAAATAATTATAAATAATAAAAAATACAATTTCAATTACATTAACTATTCATAAAAAAAATCATTTTATTTATTTAATTCAAACAACAATACTCCCTTGAGACTTTCTTCTTTAAATTGACTTCCTGAAAACAAAACCCCTACCTAATACAAATACAAAGAAAAGATAAAAGTAATCCTAAAAGCAACAAAACAAGATGACTACAAATGGTCATGACAGATATAAGTACATAGAGACTACACTTTTTTCAACTCTTAATCAAAATTCCCTATCCATGCAACTGTAGGTTGGAAGATTTATAAGTAGTTTAGTGGTTACGGAAATAACATGAATACGGAAATAACATGAATACATAAATATGTATAATTTTTAAAATGTAGGATAAGAAAATACGAATATATATATTATATAATTATGAATTATATAAATTGACAATGAAAGTATAAGTATCTTTTTCATTGTTGGTTCAAAATGACTTGTTTCTTATTTTTATAATCGTAATAAAAATTTATGTAATAAGTTTGAGTTTTTAGAAAATTCATATATTTTTTCTTTTTAAAATTATGTAAGAATCATGTTAAAATTGTCAGAAATTCAATAAATATTTTTTAAATTTGACACTTCAACAAGTATCGTGTCCGAACTTGAGTAACACTAACAACTAATATTAAAAACACTCTTTTAAATTTTTTATTTTTTATTGATTTTTTATCCTACTATTTTTATTTTTAGTATTTTTTATCAAAATATCCTTAATTACGTAGTCGATAAATAATAAATTTTATAAATGAACAATGTACCTCTCCTTGTAAAGATAATAAATTTTAAAAAATTAAAATTTATTTTTTATAACTCTTACTCTCTCTTTGATTATATTTAAGACTAATTTTGAAAAACAACAGTACAGTTAAAAACAATTTTAATACAGTTAAGTGAACTAAATCAATAAACTTTCTTAAAAACTGGGAACTAATTGTCAATGTCTTCTATTTAAAGACATATAGAACAATTTTTAAGTAATTTATTAAAAAAAAACCTCTACCAGGATGCTTAAAACTTTGTGTTGTTTTTTAATACACTCGTAAGTAATTTATTCCAAACAAAAACTTCTGAAGACGTTCGTGTGCAAGACTCTTATGTAAATAGACATTCCTATATTATTTTTAGTGATTTTCATTAAATTTTAACAAACAAGAAAACATATTAAAGAGTGTGTTCTTATCCATATTTTGTATAATTACGTATGGAAGTGAGATTACTAATCATTATGATTATGAGTTAACTGATGTAAATACTCTAAAATATGAATATAATAATACGAGGTTATACTTTTTCGGTGCCGCCAATGAATTAGGTGATAATATGATGTGTGTGTTTTCCATTTGCTGCTGAATTTCCAGAATGAGATGACATGTCTTCAGTTGAGTGCAGGACTTCTGATGAAATTCTTTATAATAATTTTTAGAAGAAAAAATATGAAAATTTATTTTTTTCCCTTTAATTAGAAATATGACGACATCATGTTGGTGGAAACAGTGACATGCAATGATTGGAGGATGTTAACAACACTGATTGGGAGATAGTAGTCTCAAGCCATCTTCAATTAAATGCTTAAATCACTTGCTCAACCATTGAAACATAACTTTCATTTGGCTCCATTTTGTTGCTTCTGTATGAATTCTTAATAAATAATCTCTAATGATACAATTTGTTGAGGTGTAGCTTGTTCTGCAGTAAAAATAGTTTAAGAAATTGCCTTTAAAGTCACTCTTATAGGCAGAAACAAAATCAGTTTGACATGGTATTTTATAGGAACAAGTGTTTGTAAGTTGTAACAAACAAAAGGATCAACAAATATAAAAGATTATAACTTTAACTGTGTTATTACTTTTATATCATACACTTGGCAACGATATAGCAACACCTATGAACATCTGATGTTGATATGAAATCTTTTGAAGGCCTAAAACAAACCCCCATTACCAGTTCAACTGACATCAAATCTCTTTAGAGACAACTTTGCCTCTGCCTTAGTCTAATCTATCTACCATTTTCCACACACCTCATATTCCTCTTAAATATAGTTGGCAACTCGTATATAATATAGGCATTATTGATTATTAATTCCATACCAATGTTGTGAGAACATGAATGTTGTTACAGTTGCAGAAGTAATTAAGTTACAGTGGAACAGATGTTTGGTTTGTTGACCTTTGGCACAAACTATACTCTTTTTCATACCAAACTATCTTTTCATTAGCTATTTAGAGGCATGATGGATGAAGGTGGGAGAATTGGTTCTTTTGGTGCAGGCTCTTGGTTGATTTGACAAAAGGGACATGAAAGTTACACAAGGTTCATAACTTCATATCAACCCAGAAGGAGACACAATACACACACATACACAGAAAATAAATTATATGGTCTTCTATAGTTTTACATCATGAACACATTTTTATCCCTTGATTCTTATTCATATAAACATATATTCTATATCTGAAAAGCTTAAAGCCTGCTAGTGATGTTAATGTTTCTCACTTTAGGCGATTTGGGTGTTGTGTCTTTAGGCAAAAGTATAGTGAGGACTCCATTTTCAACCTGTGCTTTAATCTGATCCACCTTGACATTTTCTGGCAATTCAATTTCCCTTGAGAAACCCCCCTTCCCAGTGCCTCTCTCAGCAACATGCCAAACAGCATCCTTTTCCTTTGCTTGAGGCTCTTCTCTCCCACCTTCCACTTTGATGTGTAGAACATTCCCATCCGCAATCTGCACCTTTATGTCATCCTTGCTGAATCCTATCCACACACACCCATCATCCAAAACTCAATTATAACCAATCAACCACTCCACCACTCAAGTCAAACCCTAACAAAGATTCCATTTTTACCACTACACAGCATCTCCACTCATGATTCGAATGGGTCATTGAATGTGCAGAAAAAGTGAAAGATTGTAATAGGGTACAGGGGAAGAAAATTAGATGCACTTGTCCATATATACCTTTACTGTTATTCTACTTAGAATTAGAGTTTCAATTCTATAATACACATAACAAAATTTTACATTAAACATTACGTGATGAAATTAAAATTGAAAAATAACACTAAAATCACTTAAATTGTTATATCTGAAATTATTTTCATAACATGGTACCTGGAACATTAATTTTTAAGATGTGGGCATTAGGTGATTCGAGCCAATCCAAGAGGGCTGTGGAGCCAGACCATTCTCTGAAAACTGGAGGGTGATTCCAGAAGAAGCGTCTGAGAGGGTACCCAAAGATAGTGTCAGCCATTGATTGATTATACAAGTGCAAAGAGAAATGAAGCCGCAAAAGGGATAAACACGATGTATGATAACGTTCTTGCAATTTTTGTTATGAACAATGAAATTATTATATATTTTTTGAGTTTATGATAGGAGTTGTCGCGGACACTCCAGAATGTTCTTCCCGAATGGCGAAGTGGAAAGTTTGGGCCATTCTACAACCCAATATATATTACCCATAAAACATTGATTTTTTAGTTTTATCCTTTATAAATATTTATTAATGTACTATTTGGATCTTAAAATTTATAATCCAAAATATATTTATATTTTAGATTATATAATTTAAAATATAAATTTTGTATTCTGAATGCTGTGTTTTGGAATACGAATTTTATGAAGTTTTGTTTATATTTTTAAGACTTTTTTAATACAAAATTGATTTTTTAATATATAATTTTTTTAGTACAAATTTGATTTTTAATAATAAAAAAAAAATATATAAATTAATAATAATAATATTATGGTAAATTAAGGAAATATTTCAATAAATTAAAGTTAATATAATTTTAAACTAAAAATGAAAAATTATAAGAAAAACATTTAAATACTATATATCAGTTATCTAGTATAAACAAACATAAAAGTTTTTATTTAAAAAAAAAAAAAAAAATTCCTCATTTGTGACGCAAGGAGTTAATTGTAATGTATTATGGTTTTTTTCCATGTCGGAAGTACTTTCAGAAACATGTTCACATTCAATCATGTGTTGCACCCATATTGAATTTTTAGTTTTACCATCTGAAATACATTTGTATTTTAAATTGTACAATCCAAAATATATATTTTATATTTCAAATTGTATATTTTGAAATATGAATTTTTATTTATTTTTTAAGACTTTCATTGAGACAAAATTGATTTTTTAATACAAAATTGATTTTTTTAATATAAAGTTAATTTTTATTAATAATAACAATATCCGCATAAATTAATAATAACAAGTAATTTAGAGCTCTAAACTCACTCTTCGTAAACCTCTCGCAACCATTTGAGTCTAATATGTGTGTCTAAGTCCACTTCAAACATCTCAATCAACAATGTTGATGTTGATGTGAAATCCAACGTGTAACACGTCTACAAAATTATCCCACGATAGCGATATGCAATAACACAAACACATCATCCAACATAATGATCATGTCATCAACGTGAAGGTGGAAAGCGTTGGCTTCTTAGTGCCACTTTTCCATAAAGACTAATATTAGACATTTATCAACACTCTCATAACCGATGTTGCATAAAACAATCCAAATTTAAGGACGATAATCTCAATCTCGGAATGAGAGATCTCAAGTTTACTTAACTTGCACTCATTATATACCAATTTAAATTCTTCTCGATCCCAACAAAAAATATATCTATATTTTTAACTATAAAAAATAATAAATAAACCATCATAACATCATTAATTGAATATTTTATCTCTTATTTCACCCTTACAAAATCTTAATGCAACATTATCATTATAACTCACAAGTATGGAGCTGTCAAAACGTCCATTAGAACAATTTTGATGCTTATCATATCCTAGTACAATTTCACGTAAGACATTAACCACAACTTTTTCTCGAACTCTTATATGAACCAATGTTGTTGGTCTCTATCAATCATTGGCTTAAAATAAACCACTTATAATTCTAATAATAATTTCTAAATAATTCTTTCATTAATAAATTGTTTTTTAAAGGACATTATGAATTGCATTTTGAAATGCAGACAAAAACTTCATTTTTAGACTGTACAATTCACCAAATATAGAATAAACCAACATCTTCAAATGCGTCGGTGAGGCAACAAAATTTGAGGTCGTTTTTAAGAAAGTAATATTGTTTCGGCAAGTTCTCTCACAAACGAACAACGTGGCGAATGAGGAAGATGAAGTGAGAAATAAAGGAAGTAAGATTTTTTATAAATGTGAAATGGGGGTATTTTGGACATTTAATCACCCCATTAGGGTGCAAAATGCATTATTGGGCTGGGCTTGGAGTTTGGCGTCGGAAATGGGACCAGTTATTGGGCTTGTAATTTAACAAAACAAGTAAATACGTTCCTCCGAATTTTAAATACATACATAGTTATGTTATTCCAATAACGTATATTATCTATTTTAAATAATAAAGTAGCTGCGGCTTTCTAACATAATATCAAATATCAATTAACTTTCTCTGATAATAATGATTAATAATAAATAAACATAATTATATAATATGCGGTTAATAAGATCGTAAAATTATTGACATGCTTTGTAGTGACTAATTTTATATCACACATAGTTAGCATATCATAAGTTTATTGAAATATCGAACAATAATTAATTTTGCTTATATTAAAACACGTGAGTTTTTTTATGGTTAACACTCATAAACAACTTTCAATACATGTTTACTTTGAAATGAAAATTCATACATAAATGTTTTTATGATTAAAAAAATATTTTAACAATTGTACTATGTTTTCATGAATAAAGCATTTATCTACAAAATTAATACTATTTTTTAGTTGATTTTAAACATAGTCCTGTTTATATTATAAAATTCATTCGTGCATAGCATCAGTAACACGACTAGTAAAATTTAATAAATAAAAAATGTATTTTATAAACGTGGTAACAGAAGTCTTTGACAAAAAGATAAATGAGTCATTGTCAAAATTTATTCTAAACTTGTATATTTTAGAATATCATTATGTAAAGGTTGTTTAATTTTAAGATTCCAACAAAAACTGCTAGTGCTTATTAATTATTTGGCGGGTCTCTTAATTTGGAACTAATTAGTGGGGTACAAAATTAAACAATCTTTTAATGGTACTTTATTTTATGATGTACAGATGTAGATGGAATGGTTGTGTTTCCTTAATCTTTAAGTTTGGGATATATGGGTTCAGAGATGGATTCCATGGAAATAATGATGATGTTTGGGGTAAAAGAAGGAGAAAAATGTTTGTGATGTGGTACTTTTTATGCATTGTATATGATATTAAAACGGATTTTATTATATTAACTTCTCTCACTCCCACTCTGTATGTTAACCCTTTTTGGATATTCTTTGCCAGATAACTATTAGTTTGATTTAAACTTATAATTTTTTATTTGTATTTACAAAGTTTCAATCTTCTCTTAAATTATTTGGACTCTTTTTATAATTTTGTTTGAGGATGCTTTGCGTTATTCCAACGGAGTAGGTGGTGTATTTATAAAAGAGACTCTAATAATAATTAGATTTTAGATGAATATCATTGTTTCATTCTTAAATTAGTTAGAATTTCTTTCTTGTAACTAAGAATTCTTTGTAGTTAGGGTAAATTTATTTGGTATTCATTTACTCTGTTTTCCAAAAACTCTAGTATTTTGGAAACTTTTTTATGGGCGACTTCCTACATATCAACATATTCAAAATAAAAGTTTGCATATATGTTTTATGTGTACACTTTGTGAAAAGCATGAATATTCTATTCGACATTTATTTTTTGAATGTTCTAATGCTTTGCATATTTGGAGTTGGATTCGACAAATTTTTCTTACTTCTCATTTTTCTAATAAAGATTATCTTCTTTCTTTTATTAAGGGTGATGACAGTCCTTTGGTTAAATCGATTAAACTTACTATGATAACTTTTTCTATTTGGACGATATAGTGTATGAGAAAGTATGTTAGATTTTAGAATAAGATTGATGTTTTTATGACTATTTCGATAATTAAAGATTTAACTTGTTTTGTGGGAAATTCGTCTAAAACTTTAATGAAGAATGATATGTTGGATTTCAACATGATTAAGTTTTTTGGTATTAATACTTGTAGTGGTAAAGTTCTTCGTCCTCTTCCTGTTAGATGAAAGTTTTCTTTACCAGACTGGGTTAAAATTAACACTGATGGGTCTGCTAGGGGTATCTTTGTCTTGCTACTTGTGGAGATATTTTTTGTGGGAGTATAGGGCAGTTTATTGGTGTTTTCGTTGTGTTTCTTGAAGTTCAGACTGCTATGGTGGTTGAGTTTTATGAAGTTATACATGCTATGGATGAAACTCAAAAGATGAGGCTTACTAATGTCTAGCTTGAATGTGATTCTACCTTGGTTTGTGTTGTGTTTACGGTTAGGACTACTGTTCCATGAATTCTTCGTAATCGATGAAATACTTGTCTTAATTACTGTGAGAAAATTAGATTTAGGTTTCCATCTAGTTTGTTATTAGAATTTTTTTTATCAATATGTATAACTTACCTATCTATCGTTTTTCTTAACATATGAATTTTGGTCTAGTCCCCCATATTTTTGTATTTTTTTTTCTTTTTTTTAATAATAATATTTTTTTCATGTGATGGCAGATGATTGTTGTTACTTAAGGTATCAAGCTAACTGAGATGTTAAGTCACATAGTGATGCCTAACATGAAAGTTTTTATAAAAAGAAAAAGAGAATCCAATACATAAGTCAATACTTGACATGAGATAGTTGAGTGTAATAAATATTATTTAATGCATACTTTTATCTTGATTTATGTGTTTATTTATAGAGTTCTGATGGACCTTTGACACTGAACCAATATTAAGTAGGTAATCAGGACTTTCGAATTGTAAATAAAAATTGTGTGATTATGTTACTCATATTGTGTTAAGAGATGTTTATGTGAATATAGATCACACCATTCGAAAAATATTGGTCAAGGGATCTTAATTGAGACTCTTCCAATATTGTATATTATTTATTTATAATACTTTAATAAACTTTTACTTATACGAGTTTTTATCAAAATTAATACTATCTTATTCTTAATTAACTTACAACTAACTTATACCCAAATTATGACTTAATTAGCAGAAATATACACAAAGCATATTAAAAGAAATATTCTGTTAAATTTCTTGTTTATTATAGAATCAGGAGTAGGTAGGTGTCTTTGTTAGGAGTTCCATGCTCAACTATCCATCAATTATAGGTTGGGATAATGGACTAATAGTTCAACTTGATTTTATTGATAGTTTGGATTAGCTTGTTGAGTTGTATCTGTTGTATGGTTAAAATTAAAATTTGTAATTTGATTGATGTTAATTGAATTAATTAATCATAAATATTAAAATAAACTAATTAACTATTTTTTTTTTGCAGTCGAACCAATATCTTTTCAGTGATATTTATATAAATTAAAAAATATAATAATTTCAATAAATAGTGATTAGGGGTGAGGAGCATATTTTTTTTAATGACTTTCCACAACTCATTGACCCACGTTACTTTTCAATAAATATTTTTTATTTATTTATATATTTCCTAAAGGAATATATAAATAAAAAGTAACAAACTTAGTATAGAAGGCAACTTTATTGGCACTTACGGGATCTGAATTTTGCGAATTTAAAGTTAAAAAATATAGAACCTCTTGTTATAAAAATAATATTATTAGTATATTTTTTTGTGAAAAGAATGCATATGATGATAAGTTGGTTAATTTATGATTTATTCATAAAAAAATTTCTCATTGGTATAATATGTTACCATCTATTCTGTTCTTAGAATTATTTATAAATAAGTATAGTTTACCTATGTATCGTTTTTGTTAACCTATGAGTTTTGGTCTAATTCTTCCATATTTTTATATTTATTTATTATTTTTTAATAATACCTTTTTTTCATGTGATGATAAATGATTATTATTATTTGATATGTTAGCATAACGAAAATGTCAAGTTTCATATATCTAATATGAAAACTTCTATTTAAAAAGAACAATATTATTGAGTGAGGTATGCTTTTCTGTCTGATAACCAGAAAATAACATTAATAGTTTGGAGAATTTAAACAATTTGAATCTAATTAAACTACCTATTACGAATCTCACAAAAGTATGGTATACGTAATTTTATTTTAATGGAAAATAGAAATTCCATTTTAGGTAAGTATTCAAAAAGCTGGTGAATGCATATAAAGAAGATACAAAAAAGCAAAAACATCGTACACTTTAAAGAAAGAAATGAATGATATATATATTTTTTTGTTTACAAGCATTGGACAATTGACAACACAACTTTGTGAAGTGGGGAAGAAAGTAGGTAGAATCTCTTTCCTCTTGTATTCAAAATTTCAAATACAGTTTCTTTTGCCATATGTATGGTATCCTCCTGAAGGTTCAAAGTTCTCTTTCGAAGTGAATTTTAAATTTAAAAGTAAGTTATAAATAAAGAAAAAGCAAAAGAGGCACAAAAAAGTAAAGCAATGCAGAAGAGAAATGATATAATTTGAGTTCAAAACTAATGAAATTTATTTACCTGCATGGGAAAAATACAGAGAAAAAGGAGGAATCATGTTAGTATATACTGCTAAATTCATATATTTAGTTTTGAATATAATAAATGGAAAATTACTTACCCTGTCTCCCACAAATTTTGGTCATGAAAGCAAGGAAAATAATAAGTATAGCTGCTCCTGCTAATGATCCAATAATTATAGCAAATGTCCTTACACCTCCATGACTTGATTCCCCTGCATCACCTCAACATCTTATTTTCTCTTCTTTTATCAAAAACTATCTTAAAATAAAACACTTCTTAAAATGTTTTATTGGAGAACAAAAACTTCTTAAGATGTTTCAGGGATGATTACTCAGAGGTTCTATTTTCTGGGTTTTTTATTATATTTTTAATCTATTATTCCCTGTATTTAAATATTTGTGAGGAAATACTATAAAATATTTCATATATCTTATGTACAAATATTTAAAAACAAGAAGATAATTAAAAACAATACAACATCAATGTAATTAAAAAGTAAAAATAAAACATAAGTAAATGTCCCTTCGATTACTCGTTTGGTTATTATATTTATATAATTTTTACCTTTTGTTCATATACCTAGTCTTTATACTCTAAAATAGTTGAAACTAAAAAGAATTAAAAATTTAATGTAAACAAGTTAAAAAGTGTAGATATAGAAAAAAATAATATTAAAGTAGTGTAAATATAGAAATGAGGAGTTAAACACTTGTTAAATTTTTTATTCTTACATTTTGTGAAAGAAAATTACATTTTTTTTACATCCAATGGAATTTGTGAACACACGATCAAACTTCTCTCATGAGAGTTCAGAACTTGAAGCCCATGAGAGGTAGTAAGAGAAGAAGAAGCATGCGATCATGATGATGGGCCTTACCGTGGGCCTTGGAATTATCGTGGGCCCCACCGGTGGAGTACCGCGCATAACACTTCCCCAAGAACATGTCCCCGTAATCCGCCGTGCCGCAGTCGCCCTTCAGCCGCGAGATGGCCTCCGCCACGCAGTCCTGGCACTCGCCGTAGCTCAGGTCGCCGCTGCACTGCGCCATGCCTCGCACTCCGCCGGAGCCGCCCACCCTGAAGTTCCCTCCGGCGGCGGTGAGCCCTGCAAGCAATGCGTCGCGGCTCCCCATGGCGTCGGGGTTGTACCCCACGGAGGGCCCGCACTTCTTCAGCACAACCGTCTTGTCCTGTGCGCCGAGGAACGTCTCGTTGTCGTACTTCACGAAGCAGCCGTCGAGCTGCACCGAGCCGCCGCACGTCCCGCGACAGATATCGCCGGCGCGGGTGACAGCGCGCGCCACGCAGGCGGCGCAGTCCGGCATGGCGAGGTCGCCGCGGCACTGGTAGAGGCCGGACACCGCGTCCTGCTGCGTGGACCCCACAATCGTGAAGTTGTTATAAGACGAGAACGTCGCCGAGTTCACCAGCGAGGAGAATAGCGAGTCAAGGTTCATCTGGTACGGCGAGTTTGGGGTGTACCGTTGCTGCGTGCACCCGCTGTACAGAACCGCACTCGAGCTCGAAGACTCAGAAAACTCAGGGAACAACAAAGTCATGCAGAAAAACACACCCACTGTGATGAGTCTGCGTGAGATGCCCCTTTTGGTCATTTTCATTTTTCGGAGATGTTGACGTAAGTTAACTCTAATATGGCTTTGAATGCTTATGGCACGTATATGCATGTGAATGATTATATCATTATATGGAATGAATGAGTGTTTTTGGTGCTATTACTATTTCTCCAAATGAATATGAAGAGTTTTAGCTATGAAGGATCCACCTGTGAGTTTTCACATTCAGTTGCTTTAAATAAGCAAAATCCACTACGAAAAAAAAAGCTTCTCTTTCATTATTTTACAGCTATGGGGGTCGTCTAAACTCTTTTTTCTTTCTTAGGCTAGTTGATTATCTATGGTGTTTGCTTGCTTTTCTTTTTGGTTGCTATAATTCAAACAAAAGTAGCAACTTTAGTTTCTTTCTTTTTTAAAAAATAATTTAAAATTCCAACAATGTTAAAAGTGATCTGTATTTATAAACCATTGAGAAATTTATTATTATGTGCCCATTTTAAATTGGTGGAGAAGATAACTTAGTAGAAGAAAGAGTGTGGAGTTTTTTGAAAGTGGGGAAAATTGGTGTGTGATCACTGAAAATCTAGTTAAAGTTGGAGAGAGCGACATTCTAAGTAACTTGTTAGTCAACAATATACACTCGACAGTATAAAGTAAGAAATTTACTTAGTTAGGGGGCAGAGAACATATAAGTTGTTTCTTTTCTGCTTAATTCAGAGTGTTCTGAAACCAGACATTAATTAATAGAAACAAATAAGTTTGGTACTGGTTTGAATCAATGGTGTTTTTATATAAGTTTTGCAGAAATATATAGATGTATTGCACTACTTTGTGTTAGCTACTTTAAAGTCACTTTCCACCTAATGAAACAAGTCCCTTTTAGAGGTATGACTGGTTTCAAGTTCAAACTACCTTCCTCTTCAAATGATGTTTCAATAATTTGCTTTTGTTGTTTCTGTGTTATACTTGTTTCTGTGAAATTCATAAAGCTTGTATCAACTTGAAGGAAACCCTAATGTGATTAGCAGATGTGGAATCCTGCATCAGCCACAGACTTGTGTAGCAATGATTTGTGAATATATTATTGTATGTGGTCTATGGATTAATTGCGAAGTAAAGGTATAACACTGATAAAAAGAAAGGGCTAAGACACTTTCCATTCACACACTGCATCATCACCTTTTTTTCACAGTAAAGGACAACTATGACATCTCACTACCCCCTCAATCTCATCATTTCACACACATAATAAATATATATATGTATATATATACGTATATATGTATGTATATCCATGCTAAAACTGTTTGGACTTCAGTTCAGAAATATAAATAAAGTGTTTGTTTTTTTTCTTATTTTTACATATTACATATTTACAATTCAATCATTTAATTATACCTTGCTTTTGATTTTTTTTTTCTGGTTAACCTAATTTTTATATTGGTTATTTTATTTATTATTTGTTTTCAATGATATATTTTCTTCATTTTTCTTAAAATTGTCTAAAATTTTTGTGTTCTTTTTTCTTGGTTGAAATGTACAGGAAACTTTGTACTATTAATAAACTTAAATCTAATAATGAAAAACCATGTTTTTTTTAATTAATTTTTTTTCTAAGTTTGCACATTTTTCATTTACTTACAAAATATAGCAATTTAAAACTTTTATTACACTTTTCTTATAAAGTTAAAGTAACGTATTTGAATGAAGAAAAATCATACTATTTTTCAAGTACATCATTTTTTATTGTCTTTGAATTAAACCTATTACTTTCAAATCGTATTTTTGTAATTGTCCAAAAACTAAAATATTATTCACTTAATCAACTATTGGCCCAGTATAAATATTTCAAGACTGCTTCTTCCAGCCCCCATAATAAATGTCAAAATAAGACTTTGTCCTTTACTATAATAAAAAAACCCTAAAATCCCACACTGTTTTTCACCTTCTCATTGTTCTATTTTTCTCCCAAGAATTCCAGCACCCCTAAACACCCATTTGACTAGAGGTGTAATATGGAACGGGCGGGTCCGCTCGCTACCAAAAAAGTAGGACGAATTCATTAATCTAGTTTATTCGTACATTCTAGGTTGTCTGTGTGGACTAATAATAGATATGAGTTGGTCTGCTGGTTCGCGTAAATAAAAAAAAAATATTTTAAAAAAATTATATCTCATTCATTTATTATTGTAGCAGTGTGACATTTTTTTATTTTTAAAAGTTAAATTTAATGTAAAAAAAAATAATTATTTTAATCATCTAAATGAGTTAATATTAAGAGATAGAGAATTTAATTTTAAGTAAAATCTTATATTTAAAATTGTTAATAAAAAAATAATATAAAAAAGAGATTTCAATACGATAGTTAAAAAATTAGTCATCTTCATTAAAATATTTTGTAGCAAAACTTTGATAAGATACTCTTATACATTTACATACATATATAATGAAAATATAAATGCAAAGAAAAACTTTATTATTTTTAATCAAGCCTTATAGGAATCATCATATTTGAATTTATATTTTTATCTTAATTAAATGAATTGAAACACGGATAAAATTTTAATTTTTCCGTAAGTTTTTTTTATAATTTATGATTTTTTTAAAAAAAAAAAAAAAAACTTATGTGGGCTAGCCCACATGCCCACAGATTACTTTTTATGCGGGACGAGCCAATGAAACAAGCCCACAAATTACTTCTTATGTGTGGGGTGGACCAACCCAACCCGCATTTTGCAGGTCAAATGTGGGACGGGCCTATGCGAGACGAGCTAGCGCGCATTGCCACCCCTCTTATATTTTTTTATTTATTTTGTAAACATTCTGAACTATAATCGAAAGTTATTTTGTAATTTAAAATTATTTTTCAAATATAAACAATCTGAAAGTAATTTAAAAAAAAAAAAAATTAAATTACATAAACGAAAAATCTGTACCAAATTCGATAATAACTTTCGCTTTATATACTCCAAAATTTTGGATTGCAAAATTTGGTAATACATTGAGAAATTTATACTCAGAAATGTATTTTCAGATTTATAAATTATTTTTAAATATAAAATCAGAATATAAATATATTAATACATTCAAGGATGGATGCACATTGTAGAATGCATTTTCATAATGTGCGTTCCAAGATGTGAATTGTCTAATGTATTAATACATTTCAAATTACATATTTTATAATGTATTTGTAGTTCAGATACATTTTTTGAGATATTTTTAATTTTGAAAATATATTCTGAAATATACAATCTAAAATATAAAAGATAAAATATTAAAAATTCAATTTATGGAGGTGGAGGAGTGCAGAATGCAATTCCCAACATCCCTTCAAGCCCAATATAGTGCTTGTGCCGATGTTTTTTAAAAAAAGGCTAACATCGTGCTTGGACCACTTTTATAGATTTTAGAGGTTTATCTGTTGTTTTCAGGTTTAGGAACTTTCCCTGAAACCCACACTCTGCTTATTCCTACACTAATTTTGGTCTTCAATCAAATTTCTCTTGTTAAAGACCAACATAAATAAATGAATTTTCTTAAGCTGATCAAAACTTTGAAATCAAATTCCACTTCAACTTTCCCCTTCCCAATTTCACCCAAGGAACTCCACTAATGACAACGACTGGGTCAACCAATTCCACACGGTATTCCTCTATGCATCAAAGGTGCATTTCAATTCATACATCAAACTGGTTGAAGCACCAAAAATGTTACTTCCAAATTCCAATCTTAGCTTCGAGTTGATTGTTAAAAAAGAATGTAAATGAAAAATAGGAACAAAGGAAGAGGTTTATCTTCACTTTGCTCTTCATTAAAAGCTATAATGTCATTTCATCACTAAAATGTTTTATCCCTTCTTACCATATATAGCCACAAACAGTCATTTATAGTGCAATAATTTCTATAAATTACTATTATTCATACTTCTTTTTTCTGCCATATTTTTAACCTTTCTCCTCCTCGCAGTCTCTCTTTTGTATCACTATAAAAGTTAGCATAAAAAGTACCGTGACTGTAAGATAGTTTTACTATAAAAATGAGTAAATTTATAATTTATAGAAGTTTAAAATCATTTATAATACTACTAGTATGATTTATTGTTATTACTGACATGTTATCAACTGTTGCTTGAAAGGAAGAACAAAATAGTTTATTGAACAATGGATTCTGAGGAGTATGACTATACAGATGGTGAATTCTGACCTTCATTTTTCACATTTTAACCCCATTAGATATGAAGTACTGTATCTTAATTGGGGAATTGACAACTTCCAAGTTGTGTACCATTACTATTGTTATTCTAATTATGTAGTGTCTTTTCTTGTTCTAATTCCAAAGGATTGTACTATTCCTGAGTTCATTCCGTCGAAGAAAAGCTAAAGGATTAGGATATCCCCGTTTACAAGTCAGAATTGGCATCTCCTATGCAGTGTATAGAACCTACTATTTGTCTGAGAGGACCAAGTTTCCGAGCCATGAGACGGTTTACTAGTCTCTCTAGAGCTTCTTTCATCCACCAGTGTTGACAAACTTCCCTTGCATCAGAAACGCTCATCTACACCCCAGAGGAATTTTTCAAACACTTTTTAGTTCGTGATCATTACAAGAAACAAAAAGAATCATTCAAACACTATCTATCACACTGATCATTTAGAAGAAGCAACAAAGACAAAATCAAACACTGTCCTCAGTATTCCATTTTTAGTATTACCTACCCATATTCTTTGACGAAAATTCTGTTCTGGCCAGAACTCCAATTGCTCTTGGACAAGTAGAGGGAACATGTAGCCCTCGTAAAATGTATCATGAGTCTTGCTCTTGAAACTCCACTTACCCAATTTCCCCTGCACCAATCAAAGCAAACTTTCATCTCAGCTTAAAACAAGTTTTGCTGATAGTTAAGTTACATAAACAATGATTCATGATTTCACTGTTATCAAACTATTATTTTTATTGAGTATAGCCTGACCTCAACAGTGCCTCGAACCCCTGCTTCCTCTATGGTTTCTCTCAAAGCTGCCTCCTTTTTGGATTCGTCCAATTCCCAACCTCCCTGTTGTTTGGTCAAACGGATAGCACAAAATGGGGTGAATAAAAATGATGACAAATCCAAATATATCCCATTTGGGTGGTGAATTTCATTGACTAATATTTTGGTGTGCGGTTACCTTAGGAAATAGCATCCCTTTGCCTTTCTGAGAAGTGATAACCAGAACTTCTAAATCTTCTGGTCCCTCCAACGAAGTTTGATCAACGATTTTATATCTGTAGGGTATGCATCTGCAGACATGTGGCCATAAAATTGAAAGTAAAAAACAAAAATGTTCAGTGACAATTGAAACGAAACTCAATAGAGGCACAAAGACTTACATGAAGCAAACATGGTTTTATAAATAGAGAAAATTGAATACTAAAGGGAAGCATTGGGTTAGAAACATGAGACAAACCCCACGACTTGGCGACGACCTTTTCTGTAGCGTTGTAACTCTCTTCCTGTACGAGAAACCAATGCAACAAGGTTGTTGTCTTGGGAAACCAAAGACACCATTTTTGAAAGAATTGGAAAGAGGGAGAGAGAAAGAAAGGTTAGAAGTTGAGAGAGGAAGAGAACATGCAAGTTGTGTTGTGTTGTATTGTGTTTATTAGTGGATAGGATAACAAAGAGAGGGTCCTATTAATAATGGAATGGTAACGTTAGAGGCTATGCCTTTTTCTACCAAGTGGAAACAAATTACTTTTTATTATTATTTCATATTAAGAAACAAGTGTGCAAATTCAAAAAATAAAGCTACATTTACCTTTATCTACAAATCACAATGTATTAAAACTTACACCAATAAAAATTATTAAAATAAATAAATTGTATCTTAAAATCTATTTATATTTGAAATCATACTACTTGACACGAGACTTGATATATCAACACGATTTACCCATTTCAATAATTAATATGTAAAATTATACATATTTATTAAAAAAAATTCAAATACTTACTCTAGTGTTTTATTAAAAACATACCATAAAAAAGACAAATATATTTTTTACGATGATAATAAATAAAGAAAAGTGTAATAAACAACGACTCCACAAGTGTATTTTTCTTAAAAAAACTAAAAAATAAATAAATAATATTTATATTTGTATATTTTATTGTCTGAAATCTATCCAATGAAGTATTTTAATCATTTACGTTTCGAAATATATTTAGACCTTTCTATGTCTACCATATAACACTTTTGTTTCTTTAACAACAATCGCAAACTATTCTACTGCTTTATATAAATTTCTCAAATTAATAACATTAATAAAAGAACCGCACCAATTACTTATACCACAAATTTAATATCAAAAATAAAAAATTAGACACGTAGACGTAATTTCCTATTCATATATATATTGAGACAAAACGCATGCACCTTTTTGTGTTTTGTTATTTTAAATGGAATAATTTTAAACACTTTTATAACTTCTTTTACTTAGCAGGAAGTGACGTAATGGGAGCGAATTTCGTAGCTGGGTGCGAACACAGGTGCTATATATTTGCGTGAGAATCATGTTATTTATTTTGTTGTGTTTCTTAGTTTAGTTTGGGTTTTTTAGAAAACAAAATAGTGGAATTGATTATTTCTTTTTAATAAATTCAATTAAATTTTTGAGTCGTTAAATATTTTCACATTTATCTTAATATTTTTTAAAATATTGACTTTAGTTATATATATATATAAATTATCATACATTTACTTTCATAATTAACATAATTTCTTAGTTGTTAAAATTAGGGGTTTATCCTACTTTTTCATATGATAATTAATGGAAATATACTAAATAGGTAAACCCTAAACCTGATGTTAACTCACCACAATTAAATGGAAAATGTTTAGAGATCTCATAAAAGGCAACTAATCAATGCTTTAATGACAAACATTTAAATCTTGAAGTCGAAGGATCCATGGAGATAATTACCATGTAGGGTAATTGTTATGGTCCTCTAAAAATACAACTGAAATATATATATATATATATATATATATATATATATTTTTTATTTTTTTTAAATGAAAAATTGTAAAGTTTAAATTATTAAGTTTTAAATTATATATTATTACAGTCATTGCATCAAGCATTTTCTGTAATAATTAGTAGAATATTAGTATTTGTTTATCATGAACGAAGAATATATTGATAAAGAATAGGTACAAGGGTATACAATAGTCGTGACCAAAACAATGCAAAAGGAACGTATTGTAAAAAGAAGTTATTTTATATTTACACACAAAAATATATAAATGCTATATAATAATGTGGTGTCACCCTACTATTAGAAACAAATAATAGTGGGAGTACATACAACATTTCCCTCCTCAACTACTACATCAAAACTTAACACATTCCATTGCAAAGCAATAATATCATATAATCTACCTACTTATTAGAAAGACAAAAATCCAAAACAATAATGCCATTGAATGCAAGGTTGATATAGGCTAATATAGTTGTGTTACTCTCAACAACAAAATTTAATATCTTATAGTTACAATTGTTTTAAACTCAATCTCATAAAATATTTTAGATTTTAGATTTTTATAGAGATTATTTGACTAATCATAAATGATCTATTTTGTTGAGAAATGACATTGTTATCATTTTTTTCTATTTATAATTGAACTTCCACATAAAATAAACTGTATCGGTCGAGTCAATCTCGGATCTGGTGACTGACCAACCGAATCAAAGAACACATCAAGTTACACAATAAATAACAGTAAAGGCAGTTATCATAGGACTTAATGAGTCATATTCATATCCTGAAATATGCAGGAAATATTTTCGACAAATCAGTTAAATACTCTGAAAGTTGTTACAAATATTCTCTAGATATTCCAACATATCTATATACCAATATACCTCCCTATTAATTAGGGATCACAATGCGTATAAGTCAATACCTGATATTTAGCCCATCATAGCAATGACCCATAACCAACACTATAAATAAAACTCTTTGCGAAGGTGTAAGGTACGTTTTAATCAGCTTTACAAAATGCACTCTTTATTCAAAGTACTTTTTTAGGTTATCCCGATCGAGCATCAAGATTTGGAGAATGAGACTTGAAGGGAGAAACCAAAGGATTACTAACAAGTCAGCAATTGTACAACTAGTTCCAAGTACTATCTAGGTCTCTCTTTGTCCATACATGTACATAAACTTTGTTATATGTGAACAGCATATGATCAATAAATTTGTCTTTCATACCACACATGCATATAATATATTATTATTTACTTAAACATATTTATTTTACTAATATATATCTGGTTGGCCATTAAACTAATTTCAATATGTAATATGCAATCTTTGAAACCTTACTTCTCCACACTTACTTGTACAAACTCTTTTTAACTACCAAATATTAAGTTATAAATACTTTGATTTAAAAAGTTACTATGATATAAAAACTTACTATACACTAGTGCAGAAACATAAAACAAATGCGGCTATTTCGAATTTATAAATGCGGCTTTATAACCGCATTTGATCAACACGCACTTGTAAATCAAGAAATATAAATGCGGCTATATAGCCGCATTTATAAATACCATTTACAAGTGCGGTTATTTGCTTTAA
>Ga0123342_1000649_pt1 | contig 56092 bp, 38 predicted proteins | sample Turbeawhitnodule_FD_89960 | JGI IMG/M metagenome (GOLD analysis project Ga0123342, IMG submission 89960) | Root nodule microbial communities of legume samples collected from Mexico - Turtle bean Mexico white nodule | ecosystem: Host-associated > Plants > Roots > Nodule | place: Mexico: Nepantla...
ATATATATATATATATATATATATATATATATATATATATATATATATATATATAGATATATATATATATATATATAGACGTAAAGAAGCATGAAATTTTCACTGGTTAATATAATTAAAATCAAAATGTTCCATTTTAATAACTTATTTTACTGTAGTTTTATAACATGCAAAACGTAAAGTATAACTCATTCAAACTTTTAACATGCTTATTAAATATTTTCTTATAGAAAAAGAAAAAACTATAATCGAAGTAAAAATAAAAAGAACTTGATTTTATTTTAACGATATACCACTGAAGGTTCAATGAATAAAATATTCCATGAAACTATTAAAATAAGTAAGACATTAAATAAGGTAATATTCGATCAAAAAGACCTAAGTAAAAAAATTATGTAATATTTTAACTCAATTAAAGATAAAGAAAATTAAGTTCTTCATTTAGATGGAGATTAATTAATTTTTTGAATCTGTCAACCGGTGGACGAACCAGCCAACTAACATATCATCTTTTATTTATAATACTTTTAAAAAGTAATGGGATGCTTTTAAAACCAAAATTGATGATTATTGATATTTTCTATAAAATTATATTTACATTAATTTTTGTATATATAATTAATTTATTATAGTATTATTGATATTTACTTTATTTTATTTAGATATTTTATTTGATTAGAATATTAAAATTGATTTAATTTTATTATTATTTTTTAATTTTTATTATAAAAAATAATATAAATAATTATAATCAAATAAATAAATTTTAAAAAACAAATTAAAAAAATAAAAAAATAAAAAATAATGGACTAACTCACTAATTCATGATATAATTAATTAAACAAACTACTAATTTAAACTCGTGTAATCTGATCAATCGGATCCAAACAGACACAATCCGATTTTAGATTTTTGGTTATCTTTTTGTTCCTCGAAACCTAGTTAGAAGAATATAGCTAGGAAATGTGGTTCAAGAGTGATAATGCACCCTGTGATATAATTCCAATTCCAAGAGTAGGAGGACATATATGACTTTAGGTCTTTGACCCTTCCCACACGTTCTTGACTTACACACCAGAGGCCAAAGAGAGACAATAAATATCATAATCATGAGCGGATAAAAAGACACCAAATGCAAAAACCAAACCAATTTCTTAAAAGAAATGGTGAAATAAAAACAGTCAAAACACTTTATAAAACATTTTTATTTAATAAACACATACAATGACTACTACAAGAAGAGCATATTTTTAATAATTTATATAATTTAATTGAGTATATGTTAAAGTATGTGAAAAAGAAAAGTCCCGTGGTGGCAAAAAGAAAAACAGAAAATGATGGAATGACGGAATTGGTAAAATGGTATGAAAATGGAAAATAAAAGGTGGTTCCAGCAGTGTTCGAGGGCCTTTTCAATTTCCGTCAGTCCACCCTCTCTCTCTCTATTTCTTTCTTTCTTTTCTCTCTCCTGACGAACTGTTTTTGGGTCTAGATCAACCGTAACACACAACTGAATTGTTTCTCCTACTCTGTTCTCCGTTCGACGTTCCGCAATTCGGAGCTCAAGATCACCGACCGTTCAAAATTCGCGTTGGATCGGATCGAATCCGCAACCGAATTGAGTTTGGGGATCTGAAGAGAAGAGAGGGATCTGTGAGCGCCATAGGTGATGGCGATGTCGGGGATGCGAGGACTCTCCGTGTTTATAAGCGATATTCGCAATTGCCAGAACAAGGAGCAGGAGAGGCTTCGTGTGGACAAGGAACTCGGCAACATACGCACGCGCTTCAAAAATGAGAAGGTTCGGTTAGGGTTTCTCTTCTCCTTTCAGCTTTTTCCACTTAGTTCCTGTTGTTTCTGCACCGTTTCTCGCTGGTTCTGTTGCTCGAGATTTTGTTTGTTATCACCTCGAGAGGCAGTGGAAACCTAGAAAGTTGTAATTGATGACCTCTTGGCAGTGTCGGGATTGGTGTTTAAAATTGATAGAGGAAAATTAGGTATCGGACGTGCTTTGAATGGTGAAATGAGTTGGACTTTAGCGAGTTTGTGATGTGTGGACCTGAGATTTGTACTGGTTTACAGCTGCGGGAAAAACGAAGGTTTTCGTGATAGTTTAGTTGTTGACGAGTATATGGAAAAATTAGCAATAAGCTGAAATTGTAGGGGTTATAGAGTGTTCTGTACAGTTAGGTATCCGTTCTTGGTTTAGGTGTTAAGTTATTCTGATGTGTTCACTTATAATAATGTTCGTTTGGCTGCAACATTGAAGATGACATAGAATGGCAGCTGGTATCCATCGATTTAATAGCTCATGTGTAGATATTTATGTGCTAGAAGGTCAGTTCTTCTCAGTTTGAACAGATTCAGTACTAAGTAGATCTAATACATTGCAAGTAGCGTAGTTTATTTCTAAAATAAATTCTGGTGCCCATTTTGTTAGTGTGGCAAAGAATGATTGGAAGCCATATAATGATAGGTAAGAAAATTGCTCTCTGTATCTCTAAGGTAGGAATTGACTTCAAATATACTATAATTTGTTCGGCTATTATATTATTATATCTGTCATCAGACTTTGTTATGTGTTTTATAACCTCTATAGATGCATCTATCTTTCTTCTAACTTAATTTCAGTAAGTTCCAATCTAGAAGATGGTCCTGGCCTTGCATTCTGATGGTTAAAATTTGCTATTGCATAAAATCAAGTAGTAAAGTGGATGAGTCTAGTATTGTTCCTGAAAGGATTCTTACTATTTGGTTTTAGGGCGTAACTTAATCCCACATGAATACAACACAGTAACTAAATTGTGAAAAGCTAGAATGAAAATGCAATATTTTCTATGTCAGTTAGTTAGAGAGTAAATATTCAATGTTGGAAACACCGTCAATCCAATTTCATTTGTTTTTTCCTACTATCTTTTAGCATTTTACCTTAACTAAGATCTAGTCTATCGATTGATGGAGGAATTCCCTGGATTAATAATACTCAATTCTTGCCGCATCAATTCTCTTTAGTTTCTAAAACCTAATTAATTTTGTTCTTGAATTCTAAGAAGAATAAAGACATTGATAATTTATGGTGTCTATGTTACTCACAAAAAATCCCACTCAACAGTATTTATAGAAAATTAATGATTATGGTATTTTTAGCATGTTCTTAGACAGGTCATATATAAATTTCCATCCTCCTAACAACCCACAAGATTGTAAATGATCAATTCAGTATCATTAAGTTTAACACTCAGTTGAATAGAAGGAAACTTAAATGAAATTGAAATCCAAATAAATTATCATTCCAACCAAGCTGTCTTCGTTCTAACAGAAAATTATTGATCCTAAATAATGGAAGAAAAAAATAAAATTGTAAACTTATACCATTATTGATTGTGACTTTTCCTTTGGAGCTTTCTAGTTCTATTCTAACCCGAAGCGCAAATTCTCTTTATGCAAGCTCCCCATCTGACAACTCTCTCTCTCTATAAAATCTCATTTATATTAGGTGGGAGTCATTTTTCCTGATTTGTTTTGGATTTTTGGTGCTCTAATCCTTCTAGGCCTATAGCTCCTTAATTTTCAGATACGGAGATGGTTTGTTTGATTCTCTCCAATATGAACTTGGAGATTTGAGTAAGATTTTGAGCTTATGTACTCTTTGTTTCTCTACTTTCTTCATAATATCTCTTATAAAAATATTCTGGAATATACCTGAAAACCCAAATTAAACGTGAAAATGTATGGAAGAGAAATTAACTCAAAATCCAAAAAGATAATCTAAAATAAGCTTAGTTGAAAATTCTGATAAATAGGAACCAAAGGTGTGTGCGATTTTGCAGCACATCATTTTCTTAGCACAAGAATCAACATATGTGTAATCAATTTGTGTGTTTGGGTCACTTTGACACAGTCACACGCATATCTGTATGTTTCCAAATGTGTGGCTCTGAATACAATTTTGTAACAGAAATTGATGATCTATGACTCTGAGGATTGCAATGTCATTGCCGACTAGTAAACTAAAACATTTAGTATTGATTGTTTATTATAAACAGTACCCAATGATGGAATTTCATTTTACCATCACCTTCAATGGGTTATGAACTAGTTTCTAAATATGAGGAACCTTTCACATTAAAGAGTTCTTCTAGCATTGGACTGTGGTATTGGATGCAGAATACTGTTGTTTGACTTTTGCCTTTGCTGCACAACTCTTTGTTGGGATCTGCTTTTATCCTTGCCAACATAGTTCTTACTTAACACTCTAATGGTGCCTATGGTTTTTATTATAAACTGTCATTTTTTTGGCTCAAATGGAATCATATAATTCACACCAGAGGGTTTCAGAACTATCAATTTACTAATTGATTTTCTTTATTTTTCTGTCACAATTGTAACTCCTGGAGCCAAAGTTGGTTTAATTGTGTCCTGAAATCTGTTTTATTTGTTATTTCTTCTATATTTGTTGTTTTGGATATTTTTTTCCTATATATCTGTTAAACTACCCTTTGAATTATAGAAAAATGAGTTTCTGAAATTTATTTTTTCTGATTTTTTAAATCCTTTATTTTTATTTATTTTGTTGACTTTGGGCTTTTAGAGCAGAAGGGTTTTCTAATTTTTGTTTTCCCTTTCCAAAACTGTCTCTATCTCAATGCTTTGGTTTGTTTTTATATTCCGGTTTTTCCTGAAAGTAAAATATATCTACTCATCTATTACTCAAGTTCCATCAATTTGTTCTTGCTGTTATTCAAAACAACATTGATGTCTTACACTTATGAATGGCTGTATTTAATTTTTTTTACCTTTGGTTCTGCTGTAGGCTCTGACACCATACGAGAAAAAGAAATATGTTTGGAAAATGCTTTATATATACATGCTTGGCTATGATGTGGATTTTGGTCACATGGAAGCTGTTTCCCTTATATCTGCCCCAAAGTATCCTGAAAAACAGGTATTTTGTTCTCCTCCGTGATGCCTTGTTACTCTCTGCTGATATATACATTACTCCATTGTTTTAGAGCGTTGTTTCAGTTTCAGTTCATTTACATGTTTACCTAGCAGAGAAAATATCTATAGACTGTGAAGAAGGAATTCTAATATCCTCATAAATGACTGCAGGTTGGGTACATTGTAACTTCAAGTTTGCTTAATGAAAATCATGACTTTCTTAGGTTGGCTATAAATACAGTGCGCAATGATATCATTGGTCGTAATGAAACCTTCCAGTGTCTAGCATTGACTATGGTATGGTAATACCTTTCCTAGAATTGCTCGTCATATTGATCATTTAATGGTAGCATACATTACTTTTTTAGTAACTTTAAAGGTACTAAGAAGAAGTCTTTCAACAAGTTTTGCAATTTGTGGTGGACTTTCTCTTCTAATCATTTTACCATCCTCTGGTGATTATGTTCCATTAAAATCTTTTAATTGTTAATATGAACCTTCAATGAATATATAATTTATAAACTAATAAAATGTCCACATTAGATGACTCTTTAAGTTTTTTTCTTTATCATTGTGGTATCAATGTATGTGAGCAAAAGGGTTTTCTTGTAGGTTGGAAATATTGGTGGGAGAGAATTTGCTGAGTCCTTAGCACCTGATGTGCAGAAGTTGCTGGTAAGAAATTATTGCATTATTGTTAAATAGGTGGCTTTATTGGAAAATATTGATCTTAACTGCATTTTGTGATCTAGATATCAAGCAGTTGCAGACCACTTGTCCGAAAAAAAGCTGCATTGTGTTTGCTGCGTCTGTACAGGAAAAACCCTGATGTTGTCAACGTAGATGGATGGTAAATCTCAATGTAATTATGCTAGTATGCACTTTTTTCTTTATGTTTTTTCTTCAAAGAGCTTATTTCTCAACCTTCTACCTTAAGGGCGGATCGGATGGCACAACTTTTGGATGAACGAGACCTTGGTGTTTTGACATCTTCTATGAGTCTTCTTGTTGCATTAGTATCAAACAACCACGAGGCGTATTGGAGTTGTCTTCCCAAGTGTATCAAAACTTTAGAGCGGCTTGCTAGGAACCAGGATATCCCTCAAGAATACACTTACTATGGTATCCCGTCTCCCTGGCTTCAGGTTTGTGAACTTTTCTTTTTGTCTAATATATATGTTTTTCGATTGGCATTGGTTTAAGGAAGGTTTTGAAATTCTTTCAGCTTGCTTTCTATTGTCGAGAACCAAGTGCTGAACTAAATTTTTCGTTTTATCCAGCATGCAAACCTCCTTTTATTCTTTTACCAATTTTTACTTAATGTAGGTCAAAACAATGAGGGCTCTTCAATATTTTCCTACAATTGAAGATCCTAATGCCAGGAGGTCACTGTTTGAGGTTTGTCAGATCACATTGAAATGTCCAAAACTTTTGTTTATTAGATAACAATTTTACCCAAGCCTTGATTTATTATTTCAGGTCTTACAAAGGATACTGATGGGAACTGATGTTGTAAAAAATGTGAACAAAAATAATGCATCCCATGCTGTTCTTTTTGAAGCCCTTGCTCTGGTATGTTTATTGTGCTATACTATATTGTAAACAAACAACCGCATTTTTGTTCTTTACACTGATCACTCTATATGGCATTAACCTGCATGTGTAAATGATAATCCAATGATTATGAATTTTACTGGTCAAACTAATTGAAACCATTGCACAGTTAACCCCAACTTTTTACATTGTACTTCTAGCAATTTTTATGTTAAATGCTTCTTTTTCATTTGTGAATTCACTTCTCAAGTAGATATATTGTCATGTGCTTAAATAATATAAGTGGGACTCTGATATTACTCTGTACTATTTTACCCTAAGCACATCATATATCGCGTACCAAACTTCAAAGAGGGAAATGAAATGCCATTTCATTGTACATATATTTTTCTTCTCTTTTTCTATATTTGATTGGTTGTCTTCATTTCTATGCACATCTTTGTAAGAATGCTTATAGTGTGCATATGGGGGTTCTGTAGGTTTCCTTAATTCTTCATATAGAGATGCATGTAGTGAAGTTGGTGGCTGTTACACCCCTCCCAATTTACTCAAAAGGAACTTTTTCTCACAATGAGACGTTGTAATTATTGTCTCTATTCTGATTGTTCTCTTCAGGTGATGCATCTTGATGCTGAAAAAGAGATGATGTCTCAATGTGTTGCTCTTCTTGGAAAATTTATTGCTGTCCGTGAACCAAACATTCGGTATCTTGGCTTGGTAAGTTGTGGCCACATTTCACTGCATATTTCTCTTTCCTTTCTGTTTGAAAGGAGGGACAAAAATTGCATGGCCAATATTATGTGGTAGATTTCATTACAGTTTAGAAGGCTTTGGTGGTATTGGTTGGTTGTCATAATGAAATGTTGCAGTTCATAACATATATGCTATTACGGTGCAGGAGAATATGACTAGAATGTTGATGGTTACTGATGTACAAGATATCATAAAAAGACATCAAGCTCAGATTATTACCTCATTGAAAGATCCTGACATCAGGTTACTTGTTTTATTATGTTAACATCATTGATCCTGTATATATCATCACTGAATTATTTGCATTCAGAACCCAGTCTTTACTTATTGGTATATAAAGTGGGCCAGTTAAATATAGGATGCCCATTCATTGATTCACTGTTGTTACATTCCTGCTGACCTTGCTACAAATTTAAATGGAATTGAGATCAAAGGAGACACTTTCTTTTCAAGATATTGGTTTTAATTTTTATGGTCTCCTCTGTATTGTTAATGAGTGGATTATAAATTATTTTATTTGTTTTTTTCAAAATGGGAACCTGTATGTGAACGTTTATACTGTTTTCTAAACTAGTTTCCTTTAAAATGCAAATTTTTGTTAAATCTAGTTTCCTTTATACTGTATGTGAACGTTTATACTGTTTTCTAAACTAGATTCACTGTTGTTTCATTCTGAATGCCAATTTTTGTTAAATCTAGATTTTGTAACTGCATTTATTTACATGCAGTATTCGGAGGCGTGCTCTAGATTTGCTTTATGGCATGTGTGATGTTTCAAATGCAAAGGATATAGTTGAAGAACTACTGCAGGTATGGAGCTACTTCCAAACTAATTCATGCAATTTGAAAATCTATTGCTATGTAAACCCTACCAACTTCCCAACAGCCTCCTCATAGTACAATAAACAAAAGAAATAAATGTATTAACTGGGTATATAAAATGATTAGTTTGCGATTTCAACTGTTTTGTAGTATCTCAGCACCGCAGAGTTTGCAATGCGTGAGGAATTGTCACTTAAAGCAGCTATTCTAGCTGAGAAGTTTGCACCAGACCTTTCATGGTAATGTAATTGAACCTACTAAAGAAATTAAATAATAGTATTGTTACTGTAGCATAAATCTCATCATTGATTCTCTTGATATGTAACTCCTGAACTGCTCATAAAGGTTACTTTCATACTGTTAGCCTCTAATGAAGTCTTAAAAAATGCAATATATACTTTCTTCCTTCATAGTGCTAATAAATCTAGGACAACGATTCAGCTATTTCAGATGGGCAAATAAACAGATAGTTTGCCCTGACCTTGAAGAAAATCCCCCAACAGGCTCGAGTGCAAACCCAAGTATTGATATGTCACCCAATTATTAGTTTTAAGAGTGGTTTCATTATCATACATTTGATGGACTTTTTTTATAAAAAATTAAAAATTCAGTATAATTGATGTGTCCTTTCATCTTTTGCTGTAGCTTCTTTTCTATTACTTCTATTTTGAGGATGACCTGTATTCAACTTTTTCACTTGACTTTTTTGTCATGAAATATCTTGAGAAAAGACAGTATAATTATAAAATTCAAAATAACAGCCAACCCTGTTTATTGTCAATCAGAATTTTTCTATTGGCAAATACATGCAATTAATTTAGAAATTACTGGGGACGGCCTAGAGGAACTGCTAGATTGTGTTCTTTATGAACATGTGAGATGAACATAACTAAGTACTATACATTTTTCTGCAACTGTGAAGGGATTGCAAGATTTTTTTTTATATAATTTTGTTCAGTATTAGTAAAATAGAAACAATAAACCTGTCACCCTCTTTACCATAGAATAAAAAATCCCTAGTTATCTTAGATCGGAACTTATTATTGATGTAATATGTACATTGATATCATGCCATCCCTTTTTATACAGGTATGTTGACGTGATTCTTCAATTAATTGACAAGGCTGGGGATTTTGTTAGTGATGACATATGGTTTCGGGTGGTGCAGTTTGTTACAAACAATGAAGATTTACAGGTTTGTTTGAAACTTGTAGTGACTATGATGCTGCTCCCTAACATAGAAAACATTCACTACGCATTTTATGTCTTTCTCAGCCTTATGCTGCGGCAAAAGCTCGAGAGTATCTTGACAAACCTGCTATACACGAGACAATGGTTAAGGTTTGTACTTTTACTTCCATTCTTTAATTATCTGGATGCTACTAGTTTGTATGGACAATATTTCTGCTAAGTGACACTTTCTTTAAGAGGGTTTCTAAACTGTAAAATGGGTAAGAAATATTTAATTATATTAGAGCAAAACAGCGACATCTTTGCGAAGTGGTTCCTTTAACTTGAACTTCCATAATCGCTTGAGGGATGTCAAGAAGTATTTCTTTCTGTTATTATGGATTTTATGTAGTATTGTACTTTATATTGATTTGTTCGCAAATTGAAGTTTCATAATTTATATATTGATTTATTCACTGTTAAAAAGCAAGTACTTGTTTAATTTCTATCTCATGTACACTTCAACAGGTCAGTGCATACATCCTTGGAGAGTTTGGACACCTTCTAGCCAGACGACCTGGGTGCAGTCCAAAGGAAATATTTGGCATTATACACGAGAAGCTTCCTACTGTATCGTAAGGGGAATCACAATCTATCTCATCTAATTTTTTAGTTGAAATCCAATTTTTCCAAGATACCTTACAAGATGTGCTTTATATTCAGGACTTCTACTATTTCTATTCTTTTGTCTACATATGCTAAAATTCTGATGCACAGTCAACCACCCGACCCTGAATTACAAAATCAGATATGGACAATATTTAAGAAGTGAGATTGACCTCTTCAGTGTTCAATTTCTTATTACCATGGTTTTTTATATAGTTCTTTATAAGGCCATAGGTTCTTCTAACCCATTTGCTCATGTTTAGATATGAAAGCTCAATTGAAGTTGAAATACAGCAAAGAGCTGTGGAATATTTTGCATTGAGTAGAAAAGGTGCAGCTCTAATGAATATATTGGCCGAAATGCCTAAATTCCCTGAACGACAGGTTTTCTTGCAATATTGATTCAGAGACAACTTGTTTGAAATTTGCACTATCACTTTTGATATATACTCATGGATTTTATACTCTTTCAAATTCAGTCTGCTTTGATTAAAAAGGCTGAAGACACTGAAGATACTGCAGAACAAAGTGCCATAAGGTTACGACAGCAGCAATCTCAAACATCAAATGCTTTGGTTGTAACTGAACAAAGTCATCCTAATGGAACTCTTCCTGTTGGCCAACTTAGCCTTGTAAAGATTCCCAGCATGAGCAGTGCGGTGGTTTGTTGTTCACTCTGCTTTGTGTATCTTCACAAATGATTTTGGTCAACATGATTTCATCTTTAACTGTATAATGGTTCATCCTATTTCTTAGTTTCACTCCTGTTTTTTTTTTTTTCTGAACAGGATGATACTTCAGCAGGTGAAAGATTATCCCAGGAAAACGGGACTTTGAGTAAAGTAGATTCTCAACCTCCTTCAGCAGATCTCCTTGTTGATCTCTTGGGTCCATTGGCTATTGAAGGCCCTCCCAGTAGCAATATCCACACCCGGTCAATCTCTTCTTCAGGATTGGAAGGAACTGTGGTTGAATCCACAGCCATAGTACCTGCTGGAGAACTGACCAACTCTGTGCAGGTACCTTGCATTAACTAGTAAAGTCTTTTGCTTAACTGGCTGTGCTAACTGAATACTAATGCAAAATTCCATTGGATATGTTTTTTTCGCATATTTTCTACATCTTATATTTTTCTACGCTTGATTATTATTGATGATGAACCACATTCTTTCAGCAAGACTTTCTTGGACAAATACAAATTTAGACCATCTAACTATTACTCTTTCACTAGACTCTCTTCTCTAGTGTTCAACATTAGAAGGATATTACTACAAATTTACTGGTCGGCTTTGGAATATAACTTGCACGTTTTGTATGTGCAGCCAATTGGAAATATTGCTGAAAGATTTCATGCTTTGTGCATGAAAGATAGTGGTGTTCTATACGAGGATCCCTACATTCAGGTATTTTCTTCATTTATTTTGTAATGTTCTCTATTTTTTGTTTTAATTTGATCATGTATATTTGCATCTTAAACTTGTGTTCTTAGATTAAAATTTTTGTTTGCCCAGATTGGTATTAAGGCAGAATGGAGAGCTCACCTTGGGCATCTTGTTCTTTTCTTGGGAAACAAGAACACTTCTCCTCTTGTCTCTGTGCAAGCTTTAATATTGCCTCCCACACATTTGAAGATGGAACTCTCTCTAGTTCCAGAAACCATACCTCCCCGGGCACAAGTGAGAATCCTTTTGTTACTGTTGGTTTCTTTCAAATATTGTTATTTTGTTAATTTACATTTTCCCTCTTTTGATTGTATAGGTGCAATGCCCACTTGAGGTCATTAATCTCCATCCAAGCAGGGATGTCGCTGTTCTTGATTTCTCCTACATGTTTGGTAACGATAGGGTACTTAAATTTAAACTTATGTTTCATTTGTCTAATTTAAAAAATACATGCTTCGAAGGCTACTCCGAAAAGAAAATGCCAGTTGACTACTTTATGTTAAAACACACACTCACAAAAACAGAGAAGAAAAGGGAAAGAGAATAAGATGTGGTACTAAATTTGAAAATTTATTTCCCACACATGTGCCACAATACATCATCTCTCTAACCAACTTGAATTTGTCAGCCTTATGAGGCTTTTGTTAAAATATCAGCCACCTGTTCAATGGTACTGCAGTGTTTTAACTCCAGCTTTCCTTTACTGACTTGATCCCTTAAGAAATGAGATCTTGTCTCAATATGCTTGCTCCTTCCATGAGCAGTAGGATGTATACCCAAGCTTATGACTGACTTGTTGTCTAGTAGCATCTTCATTTCAAGTTCTCAAGCCACAAGTTTTGACAAACTCCCATTGAAGACAATGCCACCACTGACTTCTTAGAACACCATGAAATAGGTGCTCCATACATCATAAACACAACCTGTTTGTAGCCAAATACTTCATCAAATATTACGATCATGTTTTGAAAACAACCCATATCCCAAAGTGCCATTCACATATCTCAATATCCTCTTTGGTACAAACAAATGAGCAATACTTTGATGAACCCTAAATCTACTAATCAGCCCCACTCCATAGGCTATGCCAGGTCTATATCTGCACAAAAATCTCAATGAACCAACAATCTGCTTATACAAGGTTGCATTGAATACCTTTTCAGTTTCTTCCTTCTCTAACTTAATACCACAATCAACTAGTGTTTGGGAAGAATAACAATCCCAAAAAATGGGATAGCAAACTCAGATCTCTCATGTCAAACTAAAACATAATTCTCCTTTAAACTTGTCAATTTCTACACTGCATTGCTTTCAGTAACTAGTAGGTCGTCTACATAGAGGCAAATTAATATTAAATCACTTACAGTAGCTCTCACATAAAGTCCATATTTTGTTGTATGGTTGCTGAAACCCAACTGCAAAAGGAAGCAATCTATTTTTAAATTCCAGGCATGAGGGGCTTGTTTTAGCCCAACCCAAAGGAACTTGACTGTCATTTTATGCGGGAAAAGTTGTTGTCCAAGGGTGTTTGTTCCAAGTTTGCAAATCCAATGAGCAACTTGCACATGTGTTAACAAAATCCTTAAGGGGACCTCGGATTGAATTTATTTGTTCCAAGCTTGGTACATACAATTTGTATGCTCCAGCTTGAGAGGGATTGAATAGCTATTAAATATAGGTAATTAGTTGTATTGGAAAACTGCTATATAAGTTGTTTACATATTAGCATTAATTTCTTGTACCTTTTGGTGTTCCCCAGTAATTTTCTTCTATAAATAACAAAGATCAGCTGAGATAATAAAATCTCTTAAGCTCTTTTTATTATATTTTCAGTCTTTAAGTGTTGTGGTATTTTTTATCTCATGGCCAAGATCGTACATTTCGACTCTTCCTTGTTGTGGCTGCTATTTGTCATTGGCTACTTCACCAATGACGTTGATCATGGTAACCTTGAGGAAGAGACTTACATAGATCAACCTTCTAGATTTGTTGCTATGGGAAGTATGGCAAAGTTTGTAAATGTGGATATCTCTATGGACTGAACCGATCATCTACAACATGGTTTGGTAAATTTAGTTATACTAAGCAAATCTTTGGATTGAAACAAAGTGAGATTGATCTTACAATTTTCTAGTGTCATACTTCCCCTGAAAAGTTTGTTTATCTAATTGTTTATGTTCATAGTATAGTTATCTAAGGAAATGATGTCTCTTGGATTTCTCAACTAAAAGAGCACTTATTCAGTCACTTTTTGACCAAAGATCTTGGCTATTTGAATACTTTACTGGTATTGAAGTGGCTCAATCAAAGAAAACATTGTAAATGCTAGAGTTTCTGGAGGAGACAGGGCTAGAAAATTGCAAGCCCATTGATAGTTTATGTGCACCGAAATCAAAAGCTAATAGTGGGCTAAGGTGAAACCTCTTCAAATTCAAAGAGGTATTGGAGACTGGTGGGGAAACTCATTTATCTCACTATTGGAAGACCTAATACCTCTTGTGGAGTTGGAGTTGTTAGTCAATTCATGCATAATTCTCACATGGACCATTGAAATGTTGTGATTTCCATGATATGTCAAAAAGACTCCAAGACAAAGATTGTTGTATGAAGGCAAGGGAAATAATCAATTTTTAGTGTATTGTGATGCATATTGGGTTGGTTGTCCCATTGATAGGAGGTCCAACACTAGATTCTATGTGAATGGGAGGGAATACTATTTCTTGGAAAACAAGAAACAAAGTATTGTCTGATCTAGCAGAGAAGCTAAATATTTATCTATGGCTTTGGCCACCTAGGAACTTGTGTGGATTAAACAACTACTTCTAAAGTTGAAATTGAGCTGAAGAAACTATATTGTGATAATTAGGCTGCCTTTTTTATTGTCTTCAATGGGTTTCATGGGACAACTCTCACCTTACAAACCGGTTTTGTGAAGATGAGTTGAACTTAAACTTTTATAAAATAGTGTCAGAGCCTATCCTAGTGAGGTTTGTTGGGTCAATTGTGTCAGTTGATATCATGCCGTTGTTGGACTATTCATAAATATCTAGTCCCATGCACAAGATGTCAATGCTTTGGTGTGAGGGGATTGTGTTGGAGATCTCACGTTAGCTAGAGATAAAGCAAAATTACAGTATATAAGTGGGGGACTTTAAGAGAGCATAGAATTTAGTTTATACATTCCAAGCATAGTGCATACAATATTTATGATCTAGATTGAGGAGGAGTGTTTAAATAGGTGATATTATTTTGTTGTACATCTTTTATAAAAGCTGTTTTTGTGTATACCTAGGTTTAGGAACATAGATATACTTGTAACTTAGGAGTCAAATTGTTGGTTTTTCTCTATTTATCTAGTACTTCCTCCTTGTTAAATAGAGGAAAACCAACAACATTTGTCGCCACATTAGTCCTTTTGCATCACTACATTGATCCTAATGTTTTAATTATTAAATAGTCCTTCAAACATTTTTTTCCCAAATCTGTCCTTCAAAATTGATGGAAAGGGATTTTCTCTCTCTTCTTGAACAGAACAAGAAAAGTTTACCATTTTAATTAATGTTGCTTCATAGGTCAATGTCAAGCTTCGCCTACCTGCTGTCCTAAATAAATTTCTCCAACCTATATCTGTATCTGCGGAAGAGTTTTTCCCTCAATGGAGATCACTTCCTGGACCACCTTTGAAGCTTCAAGAAGTGGTATGTATCTGCATTATTTTTATTATTTTTTGTGGCAGATTTGCAGTTGCTTTACTGGCTTGTTCTTTATGGTTATCCAAACTTACATTCATCTTTCCTGTTGGTTTTGCAGATTAGAGGTGTTAGACCACTTCCACTGCTTGAAATGGCAAACTTATTCAACAGTTACCACTTGATTGTTTCCCCTGGCCTTGTATGATATTGAAGTTCCTCCTTTTACTTCTTTTTTATTTATCTTTCTTGATATTCTTAACTACTAATGTACATTATTTCTGCTAGGATCCCAATCCAAACAATCTTGTCGCGAGTACAACATTTTATTCAGAAAGTACTAGAGCAATGCTTTGTTTAGTAAGTCCGCAATCCCTACAAATAGTATAGTCGTCATTATAACTTGTTTGTTTTAGGTTTATCCCAGACATTCATGATTAAATTAGTGATAACATTAGTTAAAGCTTGAGGTAGTTTTAAAGCTTTTATGTGAATGGTGTGCACAGATAAGAATCGAGACAGATCCAGCAGACAGAACCCAGCTAAGAATGACAGTTGCTTCAGGGGACCCAACACTTACATTTGAGTACGTGATTAATTTTCTACTTTTTTACAACATGTTTTCTATAGATTGATTCTGAATACATCTTTTGCTGATAATTCTTATATTGGCTTGCAGGCTGAAGGAGTTCGTAAAGGAGCAATTAGTCAGCATTCCCACTCCCATCGCAGTTCGTCCGACGACACAGCCAACACCAACATCTCCACTGGCTCAACCCAGCAGTGCTCCTGCATCCATAACGGATCCTGGGGCAATGTTGGCTGCTCTTTTATGACAACATAAAGGTGTTCGTTCATTAATCATTACACATTTGTAAACCTCATCTACACAGCCTAACCCATGTTTCCCTCAAGTTAGTGAGGTGGATATACGAAATCATGATGCAAGGGCTGGCGGAATTACGAGTGAGCTTGGTTTGAGCAGGGATTTCTGGGTTGGTGGGCATTTTTGAGATTCTTTCTGCACAAAGTGTTTGTCCTTTAAGCCAGATTTTATATATCAGTTGGGCAAGGGTTCTCAGTTTTCTCATATTTTTCCCCTTCCCAGTTTCGCTGGATTGTTTGCGGTGCACCTCATAGCATGTAAGATATTGTCTTTGATAGAAACAATTGTAAGTTTGAAATTGTTATTTTGACATTACATATACAATAATAGCTTGTGAATTAAGGACATGCGCATTTTTGCTATCGATGCATTAGGGTTATTTTATGTTTATATAAAAATATTATGAAGCGTGTTATGCCGAAGCAAATACATCGAAATTTCCGTTGCCAGGTAGTCGTTGATTATATTTACAGCAAGTCCAAAAGATGCTTTAATCATATTCTCTAAAACCCTAATAATTTGAATTATAATTTAAATAGTGAAAACTTTAGTAAACAAGAAGTTTCATAAATATTGAACTCAAACTCAATGTGTATTATAATATATATATATATGAAGAATTAAGATGAAGATAACTAAGATTTTCTCGGTATATAAGAGGTTAATCTAAGATTCAAAATAACTATTCGCACTTAAAAGAGCTTAAAATTTTAATCTGGTTATAGGAAAACTAGGTAATATTCAATGTGAAATTACGATTGTACGAATAAATTGATGACAAAAATCACAAATTCCTTGTATTAGGAAGACGAATGCAATTATAATACCAATAAGCTCATGAACACTTAATTCGCAAAGCCTATATTTTATCCACTAGTATAGTAGCAGAATCTTAGAAAAGGTTATGAAATCCTAAAGCGCCTAGGGAAGCTGAATGAAAGCGGTTTTACAGTGCACAGTGTAAAGAATGACTGCCAATGGAACTGCGGAAAGGGCAAAGGCATCTCAGTTTGAGCTAAAGATCCAAAGGTGAAGGCTTCAATTTTTGACCGACCACCAAAAAAATATGAATCCAATCTATACAAATAATCCTGTCAGATAAGCAACACAAAAACATGCTTATCTCCCATGATCAGAGCTAACTTCTATGAATCCAGCAATAGAAGTGGGGAGGAAATGCAATTATTATGGTTCCAGAACATTCATCCAAATGGTTCACGGGTTGAACACATGTATCTGATGTGAAAATTACTCAGACTATCCCAGTCGCAGGTAACAAAATTCATAGCAACCTGCAGATGAATTAAACTCTGAAGGCGCACAAGAAGTTCCGCTGCAATTCATTCAACTCGTATAATACCCGAACAAATCAAAGAACACATACTGAGCCAGCTTGTATGATTAATGCTAAAATTGCAAGTCAAATATTGTATGCTGCTATCGCCATTCCCGGCAATCACCACATCTCCAACTTGCAGCAAGCCGAGATGGTGATTCAACCCAAGGCGAACACTGGCTGTGAATCCAAATCCTACAAATCTGACAATGGAGATCAGGGACCGGTTCCTTTTCTGAACATTGGCGACAACTATTAACATTTCCTTGTAACAGATTTGTAGGCTCACAGTTGGATGCTAAATTAACACTCCCGCATTCTTCAGGAACATCTAATGTACAAGATTTTGTCAAACACCCCGAGAAGACCCGAGACGCATTAGCTTCCTCAGATTGAATATTCTCATCTGAGTGGAGAAGTTCAGTCAGAGAGAAGTAGGTATGAGGTTCAAAATCCACCAACTCATCATAATTTACAATTTCGGGGTCCTTCAGAAGACTGCAGTCAGTAGAGACATGTTCTACAGGAGATAAATCTTTTACTGATTTGGAAACCATTTCATTGCTGGTTGAGAACTCAGCATGAAGATTACCTCTAAAAGAACCATTATTCTCCCTCTCACGTTTAGATGACTTCCCAAGTCCTGGCCCAGAGACAGTATTGTCCACACCCTTTGCATCTAACTCAGGTTCTGTAATCAGCTCAACACTTGAAAGGGAGAACAGCAGAGGATCATTGTCTTGTCTAGAGACATCCACTGCAGGATAGATAGGAGTTGCAGGCTCATATGTTCTCCTGTCAATAGGTGTACCAGAATCAGAATCTCCCCCGAAGTACTCTTTCTTTGAATCCCTTGAAGACTTCTTGCCCTCTTGAGTCTTGTAACTCAAATCAGAGAAAGGACATAAAGGCGACTTTATCCTGCGACACTTGCAACATTTGAAGCCGAGAACATCAAAAAGTTTGGACTCTTCAAGTTCGACAGCTTCAGCATGGTACCAATCTGTAAAACTCAGAAATTAGATAAATAAAGGGTAAGTAGGTAAAAATGACAGCATTTTATTACCTTGGTAGAAAACTTACGTTTACATGTTTCACAACAGATATACATTAGATCAGACTTATATGGTTTTTGGCACAAGCGACAAACAGGCTCCAGTTGAGGCAGGCCTGAACCTCCTTTTAGAAGAATGTTCTTGAGCCTGAAATCAAAGCCTGTATCTTCGTTGTTCTTCTTTTTCCATATAATACCCCAAGAACAACTTCTGCTACGGCCTTTTGTTTCCGAAGGGAAATCAGAAGCAACTCGTTTCATGTCAGATCGACTATTCTTTGTCCTAGAAGACATCAATCCTTGACCATCACATTTAGGCCCTGGTCCCTTCAGAACTGCTGAAGTGCTTTGTTCTTGTCCTTCTAAGAGCAAGGGACTAGTTGGAGACTCATTACAAGACACTTTTTGAGTAAGTAATTTGGCATGATGACATTGTTTGCATGTGGCCAAGAACTCAACTTCTTCACACGTAGAGACAGTTGAACTCACTGAACAACCCGTGTGACAATAACCTATGCCCGTATGAAATGAAACATTAAGCTAAATAAGTACAAAGTAAAACAAAATAAAAGGAAAAGATACTAAAAACAATAGATTTTAACAATTCATTTGTGTAGATTCTTCATATATGGCATTCGTGTCTTTATTCAATAATTCATTTCATATAAACTGAAAAGATCTCCTTTCAAAATAAAATAAAAACATCATCACAGCATACTAAATAAGTGAAACGTTGATGGATGATGAATCACACAAGGAGCCTACCTTGACAGGCACTGCACTTGAGAGCATTCCTGAAATAAAACCAAGAGAAAAATTGTGGCATTAGAGAAACTAGTGTAAAAGAAAAGAAGGAATAGCATATACAAACAAACACCTGAATAAAACAGTAACAACTAAAGGTAAATTACCCAATTAAAACACCCAGCTGACAAACAGAGCATGATAACATGTTCAATTTGTCTCTCTTGCAGGTAAGGTAAAAAAAAATGTCCTTGTAGGTAGCTTTCAACTGCCTTCGGTGCAACTGAGATGTGATGTACAGGTACTCTTCATCAGATAGCCTTTTTCCATTGCGCATTTCATACTCTTTTACCAAATATAAAGGAATGCGTTTTTCAGAAAACCAATATTTTTCCTTTCCTTCAGGACCTTGCTCTATTTCAACATGTTTCATTACCCGAGAAGGAAGATGTTTTTGGCTTCCAAAGGCTACTCTATATAAAATTTTGTCCTCTACAACTCTTTTTTCATGAATATTTGCATTCCTAAAAGCAGATGCTTCGGTATCTTGACCTTTCACATCTAGGAGGTTATGCTCAGGACGAATCAGATCACTCCATCTGACATGAAAATCTAGATAACGGACCTGATGCAAATAATCAAATATCATGTAAGTTATTGACAAATCTAACATGCCTTTGTATAAAAGGAATTGCTAACGCAAAAAATAATTTTATATATATAACAGAAGAGACCTGAAGGGCCAACTGGGATGCATTCCTACTCATTTGTACTGCAGCCCTCCAAACAACCTGTCTGCTTCTTTTAGGAATCTCAGAGCCGTCAGCATATAATATACCCAAAATTTTCCTAAAACCACCTGATGTCCAAAACATTCAGTATTTGTGTTTTTATTCCCATACAAACTTAATTTACTTCAAAAGCAAATGGCAAATGGCAAATAGTTGTCAACAGCTACGAACAGACAGGATGGTAATCGAGTAAAACTACATAGCAGGATTTGTAGATGCAACTCATTTATATCAAATTTAAGTTTGACAACCACAATATTTCTATAACTCCTGATTTATGAGTTGAAAGCTCAAGGCAAGTATTAATATGTAATATATATTTATGGTTTAAATATATAAATACATTTAGATATTAAAAATACTTTATCATTTATAATTTAATACAGTAATATAATTTTAACCAGAAAATGACCCATTAGTGTCACTTGAGGAGAAGATTTCCATTTCAATTAATGGTTAATCAATAACTGATTAAAAATGCAACAATCCAATTTAGCTAATAATCTACTTCCAGTTAACAATCGCACATTATATACTAGAATACCTTGTCGAGCTGCTTTTCTGGCCATGGATTTTGGCAAAACAGCTTTCTGAAATACAGATTTGGAAAATTTCGCACCATGCCACCATGTAAAATTTTCAGGACAAGCACCAGCTGTAACTTTATTGATAGATAACTGTTTCTTACGCCTCCCACATGTCGCGCGTTTCTGTGTAGTTCCAAGAGTTACTGCAGCACTTTGAATTGTAGAAAATTCTGCCAACCAATCATCCATCAACTTCACCCAGTCCCCACAAAAAGCAATTGTTCGAATGTTCTCCTCAAGCTGAAAAGGACAATTTCATCAACCAATGAAAAACAAATGACTTACAAATCTGCACATTTAACAAGTGGAAGAAATGCAGGCAATACATCTAAAGTCTGGACATTAAAAATTAATGAATCTCCTTGATTTAAAAATAATAACAATCACTCACTTTGAGTAAAAGGGGTTTTATATCACTGAATGATGTGGCTCGTTCCACTTGTTTACGCCAATGCCTTCTATAACATTCACTTAAAAAGGGCCCAACTATTAAACCACGTAAACTTTCCTCTATATATATAACATAAGTTGCAATGCTAGGGATGATTCCTTCTCCAATCCTGACAGGAGCAAGACCAGAAAGGATTTTCATTGCATTTTTGGTGGCACTTAGAGCAGCATGATTCAACATACATCCCTTCTTGCTTGAAATAAGGGCTTTACAAGAAAGGCACCAGCCACACCTCTCTCTTGGAACCTCTACAAGCTTCTTTTCAGAACTTGGCCAAAAGAAGCGTGAAGCTGTTTGGGAGAATGCTTTTGCAAGTAAATAAGTGTTTCCAGATGTTGCTTTCCCCAAGTTATCAGACACATGACCCACTGATCTAGAATCCTCTGAAGAAAGAACGGCCAGGTTAGCAGCGGCGGATGCCGCAAAATCACCGTGCATATAGCAATTAATGTATGACTGTGGTTTATAGGAGGAACCAGTGTACACAAAGTCATTAGTAAAACTGCCTTTGCACTTTCCAAAAGCAGATTGGTCACCTTTAGCTTGCAAAGACAAATTCATAGGCAACTTTATGTCATTTGCGTGTCCATAATTATTAAACTGGCTGCTTACAAAGGAGAACTTAGCAGGGCCAACTGCAGCTGACTTGTTAAAAGAATCTTCATACTTTGGAGCAGGACCACAAGTTGTAACCAAAGAACCATCAAGAGATGGTTCCAAATTATCACCACAAATTCCATTTGCAAATGTTAAACTGTATTCTGCCTTCACTTCTGTGTTCGAATTTGTTAAGTTTATTTGTGGTACACTTGTGACACAAATGGATACGAAGTTTTCTGGAATTTTCCAATATTCTAAAATTGCCATGCAAATACCATTGTATATAGGTCTAAGTTTCTCGGATGCATAGAGGACTTGAAGAACTTCAGGAATATCATTCTGACTGTAGTACTTAAGACAAAATTCATCTCTGTTGACACTGAGCCTGCAAAAATATAATATCAAAATCTAACCTAAAATTTGCAAGCTCATCTATAGTGAGAACTGGGAATGATAGCAAAAGTAAAACAGATAAATAAAAAACCTGAACACATTCAAAGTAGCACAAGGATTCATCCAGCATAATAAATGGAATGAAAGAAACACAAAAAAGATGTTAAACATACACCAGTAAGTGGTCGCAAGTACCCATGAAAACTTGCCCATACAAATCCCTTCCAAATACTTCAGCCCCTTTAAGTGATGTTCCCCGTGCAATTGTAGGCCCAATCATATTTATTTTGCACTCTGGACAATACCATTCCCCATCTGGTATATGCATCTTCATCACACCAATACACCTAGAATGATAAACAGCAGGACAACCATCACAGCAAAGCAAAGTTCCATCCATGCCACATAAGCGGCATTCATCTCCATTTCCATCAACATCCTCAGCATTCAATTCTGAAACATACTTCTGAGTTTCACTATCCTTGCAGGCAGTAGTTTTGGAATATCTTGGATGAACTCTTCTGGGCCCAATTTCAGTAGGAAGGCTATCTTCATTATCGTAATCAATCCCAACCTCTGATTCTTCACGCATGCTCATTTCAGCTTTAAACTCCTCAGATGCCAAAGCATCATCACAGAGAATTTGCAAAATCATCAGTTTCCTACTTGCAGGCAATAAATAGTACTCACCATAAAAGATTTCGTCATAAAATCCTTTCCAATCAGGTCCCTTTGTGTAACCATAAATTGCTAGATATTGAAACGCAAAAACAGGCCAAGTCAAACCATCAAGCAAACGCCAATCAATGCACCTGAAAGAAAATACATATTCCAATTAATATTTTTTTAATATAAAAAATCTCATAAATAGGACACTAGGGCATATACAATAGTGTGCGTATTGAGAAATTAAAAGAATGACAATTAATTGTCCTCTATAAAATTAATCAATTGGTCAAACAAATAAATTTTCATTGCTTTAAAATTCTAACACAACACTCCGACCAGACACTCAAAAGGACATATAACATGCCTTCAAGTGTTTTGGGATCTAAACAAGAAGAAAACAAGTTAACCAGTAGAATAAAGGTAGCCGTGTGCTCCCCCAAGCCCTCAAAAAACAAAAATGGGAACATAAATAAAACAGTTGTTTTCCATCAACCAAACCAAATCACTACATAAAATCATCACACTAACACTACGGTCTGCAGGCCTCCTTGGATGAAAATGATAACATAAACAGAGAACTTCGTGTTTTAACCTATGATATAAACTGGAACGTAATAATAGTCATAAAATTACCACACAGCGGTCAACACTGTAAGCATGATTAAAAACAAATGAGATAAAACAATTTATATAGCATCAGTAACCTCTAACTCTAATCAGAAAACAGTACCAAAAGCAACTGCATCCATGTTTTGTCCTAAAATTAAATCTAATGCTAAAGTCGAAGTAAAAAAAAAAAAGTCGGAGAATTAAGCACCTAAGGCATTTTATTGCACGCCGCGAGCCATCTGTTGAAATGTTTTCAAGGTGACGTCTCAAGACACGCATCAGCGAAATGTGAATAGCATCAAGCAACGTGTTCGAAACTTTACAGTTCAAAGCACCTACAAACTCGTCCAAAGTAAAAGGACTGAGAAACAGACGAATGCTAAACGACCGCAAGAATCCGTACACTGAGAGGAGATTCAAAACGCACGATTCCGGAACGCCAATTGTTCCTGAAGACGGCGGCAGCGCTGGAGGAGACGGAATTGGCGTTTCGGCATCGGAACTCAAAATCCTGGCCTCGCCGCACGACTCATCGTCCGTTTCATCTCGTTCCTCTTCGTTCTCAACCATTAAATCATCTCGCAATTCGCTGGAACCTCTCTCCTGTTCCTCCGGGATTTTCGGCAACACCAATTCCTCCAATTCGCCTTTCCTCCTAATCAAATCATCGTCAAAATAGCTATCAAGGAGAAGTATCCTACGAATCAAGCAGCTATCTAAATCCTCAAATCCGCCACTCTCATACACGACTCTGTACAATCCGCGCTCGTAACGTACTACTTTGCCGAGAAGAACCGTGTTCCTGCGGAACTCTTTCAGCACGTATCGACCAACCAGTGCAACCGGAGGCAACTTATTTGCCTCAGGAAACGCTTTCGGATCGCCGGCGACGGTTCCGTCCTCTTCTCTTCTCCGTTTGCGCGGGCGACCCCTAGATCTCACTACAGGAGGTTCCATCGTGGAATCAGAGGGAGAATGAAGCGTCTCTGCGGTTTTAGCAGAGTTGTTTGTGTTTAGCAAAAGGTTTAGGGTTTGTTAGGATGGTGCCAAACGACGTGAAAGGTGGCAGACAGAGTGAGGGTGAGAATTGCGGGGAAGAGGTTAGGGTTGTGAGAAGAAAAAGAGGAAAGAGAGGAAAATTTTGCTAGTGATGGTGTTACACCCTCCAGCCAAGAGGTTTGTTGTGGTTATCCCACGTCGGCTCCGTGTTGCCGATTTCACTCGTACTAGTCAAATACACGTTCTCTGATTTATTTATTTTTAATATCTTAATCGTAAAAACTACTAGTAATTTCGTTCAAGTATATTAGGAAAAACACAGTTTTATTATATTAATATATATATAATATAATTTAAAAAAAAAAAAAATATATATATATATATATACTTTTATAAAAATAGTATTGAAAAATTATATAACTGTAATTTAAAAAAAAATCTAATTATTTTGAAATAAAGAAAAATTATTCAATTATTTATTTTATTAAAAAATACTTTTATTTATTAAAGGATTAGATTATCTAATTAAAAATAAATATAAATAATAATTTTTAAATAATGTTTCAAAATTTATAGTTATTTTTTATATAAGTAGTTGTTTTAGTATAAAACAGTGTTATTTAAAGAGTATAATGGTAAAAATATATATATAACAAAAAAAAATCATGTTTATTAATGTATAGATATAGTAACAAATACTTAGTATTTTCAGTTGATGTTTGCTATTTCAACTTTATATAACAATAATTTATAATAAATATATATATATATAAATTATATTGTACTTAAATATGTAATGTTTAAAATATGTAAATTATTTAAATTTTTAATAAATAAGTTGTAATACAATGTAAGTTTAATTTTATTTATTAATGGGTCATATTTAAAATACTAAATTTATTTTAAAAAAAATATGACCGTTGTTCTTAATTATCAAGTTTAAAAGAGGTGTTTTGTGTGATTCTGAAATTCATTTATGATAAAAATAAAATATTTTCATTATAATTGAATTAAAATGTATATTTTATGGTGAATTTATTAAAATATAACTAACAACATAATGAATATTTTGTACTTTTAATAAATTTACAATTATTTAACCTTTTTAGTTTTCTACATTTCGTAAATCAAATGATTATATTTTAAAAAAAAAGTGACAAGGGCTACCAAATAAAAGTGTATTATTTTTCCTACTTCAATTTATTATTTAATGAATTATTTACCCATAATCTTCCAAGTTCCAACTAACATTTGTGTTTTTTTTTATAAAAATTTTGGTGCTTTGAATACTTTCAAAATTATTTAACTTTTATGTTTTGTAACCTATTTTTAGTTTTTTAGAATTAGATAAGAAAAGTGACTGCAGTTATTTTTTTTAAAATAAGTTAATTTGTTACTTAGAAGTAATGGATTTACTCCTAATTCTGTTACTATTGTATAGTTTTTGCAACTAATTTTGGTACTTTAAATTATTTCAAAAATATAATTTTATAATTTGTATGAAAAGTTAATTAAAAATATTATTTAAAAATATATGTATATAATTTTGTAAAAATAATATTAAACAATCATATGCCTGTTATTTTTCTAAAAAAATTATTTAATTATTAATTTTTTAAATATTCAATTATTTTTTTTATTTGAAAAAGTAAAATTTTTATTTATTGAAAGATAAAATTATCTAATTAAAAGATGACAAAAAAATTACCAAATTATATATTCTTTATATAATAATTATCGGAAACAAACTTATTTATATTCATATTATTTTAAATATTTTTTATATAATATTATTATACTAAATAATTTATAACAATCTTTTAACTAATATATAGTAAATTTCTTAGCAAATGTCATTACACCATTGTAATATATAATATATTTTTATATACATAGAGAAAAAAGTAATAATCTTTTGTATATTGTTATAGATATTATGAATCAGATCTGTTATTTTTTGAATTTAATCAAATTTATTTTTTAGTAGATATTTATGTAAATTAGTTATAAATATTTGAATGTAAATATAATATTATAAATAATTAAAAATAAAATACAAATATTAAATATTTATTCTTTCTATATATTATGTGAAACATGCGAATGTTGAATCTTCATCTTCTTATTACGATAGAAATAAAAATATCGTAATTATTAAAATATTTTTTAAAATTTTTGTAAAATAATATGTTCATTGAATATTTATAAAATCAATAATTTTAATAATTTTATTAAATAGTTAATTAAATTTAAAAAACATTTACAGTTATAAAAATATCATAGATAGATGCAATACAAAAATGAATATTTTTTATTAAGAATTATATTAAGTAAATACTTAAACTTTTTACTTTCATATACAAATTGTAATTAAATTAATCTGACACTTTTAACACAATTGTATAATATTTTTCACAAATTTAAATATTTAAAATTTATTATTTTTATTTTTATTTGAACTTAAAATAATAATTAAATATATTATACAATAAAAAAAGTGATAAATGAAGTGTGAAATATCAGGTAATGTTGGTGTAATTAATATCAGCACAATAAAATGAGATGATAGATATGGCGGGAATGCAAGGGAAATGACGCCAAGATAACATAGTATCTCATTATTCACCCTCACTCAGTTCTGGCGCGTCTTTTGGAGTTTAGAATTGTGCATTTTTACTCTCTCTTTTTCTTCTATCAATTTTTCGAACTCCTTTGCCAAATCAAGAACTTAGGATTAGGGTTCCAATGGGGAGCAAGGTCGGCGATCACCACTTGTCCACAGTGAGATCCGTCGTGGGTTCAGAATTCTCCGACATGGAAATCATCAGAGCACTCCACATGGCAAAAAACGACGTCAATGCTGCCATCAACATCATCTTCGATACTCCCACCGCCACAAGATTCAATCCCACGCCCCCCAACAATCAACGTGTTTCTCCTCCCAAACCCTCCCCTTCCACTCCTATCACGGCCAAGCCTAGCTTCAGTGAACAACGCAGCTTCGATAATAATAATAACAGTGATGATTGGTGGTTTGTGAGTTGCGGGGAAATGACGGGTTTGTCCACGTGTAAAGGGAGGACTCTAAACACCGGCGAGACGGTGATTTTCAAGTTTCCGATCAAGAAGTTATCCTCGCCCTCTCCGGGGAGGGGGTTTGGACGGGCTGCGGCGTGTTCGGAGATAGTTCGTTTCTCCACTGAACAAGCTGGGGAGGTTGTGTTGTGTATGAGGTGATAGAGTTTGGTCAGTTTTATTTATGTTATTATTTTTATTAACTGCTCTTTGGGTTTGGCAGATTGGTAGAATACCGAATGAATGGGCTCGGTGTCTTTTGCCTCTCGTGAGGGATCATAAGGTTAAGATTGAGGGGAAGTGCAAATTTGCTCCTCAAGTTTTGGGCATCATGGACTCCATTATTTTGTCAGTGAGGTATGTAATGTTCAATGCGAAATGGCAGGTGGCTTGCCACTGTACAGGGATTATACTTACTTTGTTACTACATTGTATGAAGGATTTAGATAAACTTATTCACTAAAAGTTGAAAACAAGAATGAAATAAGATTTTCATAAACTATAATTAGTATGCAAGGTAAAAATTAAAATTTCAAGAAATTAATACTAGACAAGTTCATTCTATTATAAGAAAGCTTATTTCATTTTCTCTTTATAATTTTCATTTCCTAGAAGAGTGTTTATGACAAAGTTTGTTTTAAAACCTTGATGTTTTTTTTATGGTGAAAACTGACTTCTGTCTGCTTTTGGTATCTCTTTCAGTGTATTTATAAATAGTTCAATGTTTAGTAAGCATCACCAGGTTTCTCTCAAGGATGCTGCCAACTCGACTGATGAATCAGTGTTTCATCCACTACCAACACTGTTTCGGTTGCTGGGTTTAAACCCTTTTAAAAAGGTGGTTGTTGGCACAGTGTTTCTGTTTTCTATCATTTAGAAAACATCTTTTATATCAATGATATATTCAGTTGAAAGTTGTGATATTTTCTTAATGCTTGCAGAGTTAGCTTATATTGTTGGATAAGGTAACTCTCAAGTAACTCTGAAGAATTGTACTTAAATATTGACTTCCATTACTTGATTTCTAGGCAGAGTTAACTCCAGGCGATTTCTATTCCAACAAGCGTCCTCTCAGTGAAAGGGTACAAAATGACAGATGTAATTGGTTTGTGACTATTTCTGTGAACATTTTTGCATGGTACCTTTCTTTAACCAGAGATATTCTCTTCAGGTAACATTACCACGTGCCAAGTTTGAGCACCCTTCTCAAAATGGCAATGAGAATGACAATGAGGATTCTATTTCTGAAATTGAGGTTGAGAATATTGTTGGTGTTGGATCAAGCGCAGAGTTAGAGGTGCAATATTATGAGAAATGCACTGTTTACTTATACCTATAACTGGTGCTGTAATCTTTAACCAGTTAGTGATGTTCAGGAAATGGAACCCCCTGCTAATCTTCAGTGCGATCTACGGCCTTATCAAAAGCAGGCGCTTTATTGGATGATCCAGATGGAGAAGGGACAATGCATGGATGAGACAGCAACAACCCTCCATCCATGTTGGGAGGCATATCGCCTGGTTGACAAGTATGCCAGTGGTTATTTAATATCATGGTTTTAAATTGTTTGCATTGTGGGTACCAAATTGTGAACAAATGCATTAGATGTGGCCACAATTGTGGTTCTGGATCACAATTTAAAATCTTGTTTAACACACATAGAAAAACCAATGAGTGGTTCTGATGAAGTATTTGTTCTTGTACTTGTTAGGAGGGAGCTTATTGTTTACTTGAATGCATTTTCTGGTGAAGCTACAATTGAATTTCCCAGCACCCTTCAAATGGCCAGAGGAGGAGTATGTTTCTTCAGGAATTAACCCTGAAATTTTTTTCTTGCTTTCACATTGTTCAACATTTGTAATGTATTATTTTGTGGTGAATTTGAAGATTTTGGCGGATGCTATGGGGCTTGGAAAGACCATCATGACCATATCCCTTCTAGTTGCCCATTCACGAAAGGGTGAATCAGTAAGCAATCAACCCATCACCAAGTCCTGTGCTGAAGGAGGTGAAGTTAGTGATACAGTGCATACTTTTTCAAACATACCCAAGAAGGCAACCAAATTTTCTGGTTTTGATAAACCAACGAAGCAAAGGAATTCTCTAACAAGCGGTGGCAACTTGATAATATGTCCGATGACTCTTCTTGGGCAATGGAAGGTATTAGTGTTGTCTATAATATGAAGCTCTCGTGTTGCTTTTCTCCACTTCAAAGTAATTTCACATTGTATTCATATGTCAATTTCTCCAGGCAGAGATTGAAACTCATGTGCATCCTGGGTCTCTGTCTCTATATGTTCACTATGGACAAAGTAGGCAAAAAGATGCAAAAAGTCTGGCTCAGAGTGATATTGTAATTACTACATATGGAATTTTGTCTTCTGAATTTTCAAGCGAGGTATACCATCTCTGATACTGCCTATTTACTTCATTTCTCAAGACTTTTCAACTAGTGCATATCTGTCCTATGTGCAGAATGCAGATGATAATGGTGGACTCTTCTCAATTCGGTGGTTTAGAGTTGTTCTTGATGAAGCACATACCATAAAATCTTCTAAAAGCCAAGTTTCTGTTGCAGCTGCTGCTCTAAGTGCTGACAGACGTTGGTGTCTAACAGGCACCCCAATTCAGGTGAATTATAAACTAGTTTTTCTCTATCACATGGCTGACTAATTTCTTTTTGGTATATGTGGATTAATTAACAAATTAATTTATACTGATCCTAAATTATGTGATGCATCAACTTGATATGCCAGAAACCTTTGATTGGCTGGCACCGAGGCTATATTGTATGATTAAGCTTATGAAATCTTTATTTAGCTTTGACAGTGTTTTGTAGTTTCCATCTTTGAGTAGTATAATTAGATTCTATCCATGTCAATTTTGTTTCCTGGTTGATGAGATTTTGCTCATTTGTGCTGAGCTGTGGAGCTGGAAATTCTAAAATCTATCTGACATCATAGTCTCCTTATTATTCATGTTTTTATTATAGTGCTGTCAGCTGGAAATGCGTTTAAACAGTATAATCCTCGATCTGCAATACACATATGCCTGACAATGCTGTCAAATCCTTAGTTTGTGGAATACTTTGTTCTTTTTTCAATGCCAAATGTTTCTGGGTATGAAAACATCAATTTTGGGATTTTTTCCAAATGAGTCTCTACTTCAAAGTTTTCATATGACCTGCTTCTCATGTATTTGTATTGGCTTATTTTGGAGTAGTCACGACTCAGTCTCATGACAGATGTAGTTTTTATGCTTCCTGACACAGCCTTTTTTAATCTACAGAACAGCCTTGAGGATATTTACAGTCTTCTGCGGTTTCTGAGAATAGAGCCTTGGGGTCATTGGGCCTGGTAAAGTCATCTTTCTTCGTGGTCAATTTGTTTTGCCCTTTATTATGTCCAATGTTTTCTACTTTTTCCCTCTTTTCTCTTCATGATTAGGCTTTTTTAGCTGCTTTTTTATTATTTTATTTCTGAAGGCCATTTTTGGATGGTGAATAGTGCTAGATTTAGATTTTTTTGGGGGGGAGGGGAGGTTAAATATTGTGTAATCTGAAGTTTTTATTCAAATTCGAACTGTATTTAGAATTTTAGAATACTGTACATTCTAGGGAAGTTGGAACTTTCGTTATTTTCTTTCAAGGATTGAAACAATAAGAACAAGACTTGCACATGGAATTTATGATTTTATATTATAAATCTTGTGTAAGCTTAAGACAAGTGGTCTGATTGACCATCCTTTTTACTTAGCCTTTCGAACTTCTGTTGGTTGATTACAATGGCATCTATGGATGTAAAAATTTCACACCTTGAAAGTAATGTTTCCCTGTTTAAATTTGTGTAACTTAACTGGAGTGCGAAGCATGAATCAAGTTGGATGTCATGAATGCTTAACATTTTATTAGAAGTTATTACTACTCTGTTCATTACCTTGATTGTTCAATCCTTTTAAGTGGGTATGTGGCTGCAGCCTACTGCTGGACTCTGAAAATTTGCTTTATATGACAATCCAGGTGGAACAAACTTATTCAGAAACCATTCGAGGGTGGTGATGAAAGAGGGCTCAAGTTAGTTCAATCAATTTTGAAGGCAATTATGTTGAGGAGAACCAAACATAGCACAGATCGAGAGGGCAAGTCAGTGATCTGATTAAAGACCTTTGCTATTTTGACAAGTAGTTTATTCAATTAACTCATCGTTTGTTGCAGGCCCATTTTAGTTCTGCCTCCAGCTGATATGCAGATAACTTACTGTGAACAGACAGAAGCTGAAAAGGACTTTTACGGAGCTCTATTCAAAAGATCTAAGGTATTATGGATCTAATCTAAATTTAATATTTTTACCTTCTTTTTTTGGCATTGAAACAATTCACACTGATCCAACCTGTTGATGAAATTTATGCAGGTAAAGTTTGATCAGTTCGTTGAGCAAGGACGTGTTCTTCATAATTACGCTTCAATATTGGAGTTACTTTTACGTCTTCGGCAATGTTGCGATCATCCATTCCTTGTAATGAGGTAATTTTGTACCGAAATTTTGCTGTCTGCACAACTTACTGTAATTGTAAGCATCTTGTATGATCATTTGGTTTTTAAGGACGTGTTGTGCTAACAATTAATCTGTTCAAATTTTTTAAAATGTTTTGGCCAACTTCATTCTATTCATAAGCTAATATAAGGAGTTTATTGGTCAGGTTTGATTAGTTTTCAATTTCAGAAGAAATTTCAGTACAAGAGAGTTAAAATTTATATACGCACTGATCTTTGAAATATACTATAATCTAGTTATAGTTTCCAACTTGAATTTGAGAGTACTAAAACTTTAGTACACTAAAAAAATTGATCATAATGATAATAGAATAATGGCATGCTGGATGACGGTAGCATTGTGGAAGCTGAAAAGTGAAAGCAAAAGTGATAACTAGGAAGTCCTTTTATATAATTGACATAGCGTGAACACAATATTTAGGAGGGGTTATATTTTTTTTCGTGTACTATATTTGGAGGGAGTGAGGGACATAAATTTTCAGGGTGAAATACTTAGGTTCATAATAGGATTGGAACTTTGGGGCCTGTTTTTACAACACATCCTTTTTGGTGGCCCATGAACATTTTATTTGCATCATTCAATTGTCTAAAGTATTTGGAAAATGTTTTTTATGTTGTAGGTTCATCACAGACATTTTTATTTCTTGAATTCCAATGTGTGTAAGAAGTGTTTGTACTAGTTTGATGTCTTTGATTGCATCAAACACAACATGCCGCAGGATGATTATCTTAGCTTTTGCTTGTTTTACATTTGATGTTTCTTGGGAAGCTTGTTTAGTGCAATGTGATTGAAAAGCACTCTTGTGATTATGTTTTCTTTGACGCTTGTACTATAAAGTTGTTAACTCTTCAGAAGTTAGCTTATTGTCATGGTAACAATTGATTCATTTAGTCGAGGTGATACTCAAGAATTTGCGGATCTAAGCAAACTAGCTAAGCGCTTCCTTAGAGGAACATATAATACTTCAGATGGTGAAGTAAAAGAGGCACCTTCACTGGCGTATGTTCAAGAAGTTGTGGAAGAGCTACGTAAAGGGGAGCAAGGAGAGTGTCCAATATGCCTTGAAGCATTTGAAGATGCAGTGTTGACGCCTTGTGCTCACCGATTATGCCGGGAATGCCTCTTGGCAAGTTTCCGAAATGCTACTTCTGGCCTATGTCCTGTTTGTAGGTATTATCAAGCTATTATAGTTTTGGATATCTTCTATTTAACTTTGAAAGAAGGAAGTTCAAAATTGTCTTCATTGCAGTATTTTTCTGATGAATCTTGGTTATGGCACATGTCTGATTTACAGGAAATCAGTCAGCAGGCAGGATCTAATCACTGCCCCTACTGATAATCGGTTTCAGGTGGATATTGAGAAGAACTGGGTAGAGTCGTGCAAGGTGACTGCTCTTTTGAATGAACTTAAAAACCTTTGCTCATCAGGCTCCAAAAGCATTGTTTTCAGCCAGTGGACTGCTTTTCTGGACCTCTTGCAGATCCCTTTCACTCGGTAAGATTTTTGTTGCTGGTTGAATCATATCATATTCTTGGAAAGATGTTGTTCTTGTGGGAGAAAAACTCGGTGAATTCTTCATTGTATTGTAATATTACTGTTCTTTCTAAGTTGACGCAGCTTTGATGATTGCTATGAGCGTAGTTACCCTTTTCCTGGTTTAAAATTTTGCAAAGAAAATACCAAGGAGGTTTGTTTCTTTGTGAACATCTACAGGAATAACATTTCATTTGTTCGTCTTGATGGGACTCTGAATCTGCAGCAGCGGGAGAAAGTAATCAAGCAATTTTCAGAGGACAGCACCACTCTGGTCTTGAGCTACTTCCTCTCATTTTTTTCCTTGACATTGTAGAGAGGCTGGTTCAATGCATTGACTATTTTTGACCATCAGTACCTATTTCTTCATGCATCAGGTGTTGTTAATGTCACTAAAAGCTGGTGGAGTGGGTATAAATCTAACTGCAGCTTCTAATGCTTTTGTCATGGTATGCACAAACTTTTCTTAACCATATCACACGAGGATAGTGTAATAAGTTTGCATTTGGATAATTGGACATGGTCCACATGATCTGAGCTTTTGATCAAATTGACTGTGAAGAAAACTCATCCTTGACAAAATTATTGTTACCAGCATTTGATGCACATATAAAAAGTAAAAGTGACCAAAACTGATGATCTTTAGTGAGTGTATAATATATGTTCTCCATACATTATTGAAATGAAAATCACCATTGTCCACTTCCCTTATAACTTACCAAATATTTGGTTTTGTTTCTTTATACACAATTTTAAAATTTTAGTAACACAACGCATGGCATTTTCTTTAGTTATCATTTAGGATAAGTTAGTCACAGAGCAAAATATTTGCATCACATTGTCATTTAAAGATATAAGATTTAAAAATCATGTTTAGTGTGACAGCAAATTTAAATTATTATAAACTCACCATTACCTTTAGTAGTTTCTGTATAAGTTTACAACATTTTTTTGTATTCTACAGTAGTTAGTTGTTTTTGTATGTTTTAGACAAAGAAATTTAATATGCACAATTTGTATGTGCAACATGTATATAGAATTCTGAAAGTTTCATCCGAATGTTTGAGGGACAATCAATAATAGTGACATTATTATTATTGCCATTTGGAAAGTACTTGTTTTCCAGTTTTATGGATTATAGATAGTTTTTCACTTTGGACAGGACCCATGGTGGAATCCAGCTGTTGAGGAACAAGCTGTTATGCGTATTCATCGCATTGGACAAACAAAGAAGGTGTCCATTACACGGTTTATTGTGAAGGTATGCTTGATATCCCAATTTTGGAAAATCATGTTTATATCATGGTTGTATTATTATATATTTTTACCAGGCCTGTTAATTGCTTCCATGGGTACACAAAATCTGGTAGTAAACTGCTGAAGTTTTATAGCTTGGCTGAACTGGGCTTCAACCTTTCTAATTAAATATCTGATATATATATATAATATTTTTTAATGGAATTACTTAAATTTTGTTGAGGTGATCTTGCTTTGAGTGCAATTTCAGATTGGTTCATTGATGTTACTCTTTCGCAACTTTTCCATTGTCGGCTTTTTGGAGGATTTTTGTTCTTGTTTATTTGTCAGTTTGTAAAATTTAAGATCATATTAATTACTCTGTTTTCTAATTATGTGTCTTCTAATATTTAATTAATTTAAAGATGTGTTTATTGTGTGGGTGGAAAGAGAAAGAGTAAAACAGGGAACTTCTACAACTATTTTATTAAAATGAAGAAAAAATATTGTATTTCTCGGTTCTTACAAAAATTAAAGACGAATCAAAAGAAATAGAATAAGTGATATGGATAATTTGTTATCACTTGTCATCATGTCTGTTTGTAGTCTATCACAAAATTTTGTGAATTTTTACCTTGGTATATATCAATTATTAACATATTATTGACTTGAATGTGGCATTTGTTTTGCATTTAACAATGCAGGGGACCGTTGAGGAGAGAATGGAAGCAGTACAAGCACGTAAACAACGAATGATTTCTGGTGCCTTGACTGATCAAGAAGTACGAAGTGCACGAATTGAGGAGTTAAAGATGCTTTTTACTTAGACTACTGAGGCAGTGGAAACATGTTTGCTTGCTGTTAGGTGCATCAGCGCTTTCACAATTTTTGGACCCCCTGGTCTTCTTTTATTGCTGGTGGCTGCAAGGTGCATGTTACTTGTAACATGAAGATGCATCTTTGGCTGCAAGTGTGCCAGGGAGTCGCCTTTTAGCTCGCAACTTCCATACCAATATCAAGATCAGTAGATATCTTGATCAACCCCTTCTCGACTTAGGCTGTCTGGAAGGGAAGGTGCAAATTAGATTAACATCTTTGTTGCAATTGGGTACATATGCTCTTGTTCTGTTTGGGAGACGGGAAAGAGTGGAAGGGGAGGAAATAGAGGGGCTTATTTCCCTTTGTTTGATATTTAAAGTTAAAAAATAAGGGAATTCCCCTTCATCTTTGGACTTGATAATAGAAGCGTAGATTACAAAATTAAATTTGTAATATATTTCTTACTTTGTCGATCTAATTTCATGTCCAGTGGTACGTACGTAATTCAACAATTATTTAAATGAAAATGAGTAACTCCCAATTTGGAAGGAAAGACTTCTTGAGTAATTACTTATTGATAAGCTTGTCTGTGTATTTGTCTTGTTTCCTTTCTTTCCCTCGAAGTTATTTCGTGTGGATCATGATTGTTGTTACGATATTATTGAATGAAATATTAAAATTAAAATTTTAAATTGAAGAAGGAATTTTAAATTCAAGTAGGCAATATGACTGTTAGAAATAGCAAACCTCTTAGTACATGGTTTGGCAAAATTATGTGGAAATAGACATTGATCTGCCAACGATCTGAATCTCTTAATAAATAGACAAAATTTTCATTTATAAGACATAAGCAAAAAGAAGGTTGCAATAATTTGGAGATAAAGATCCTAAACATTGTTTGCATCACTTTGACTTGTTGCAATGTTTAGGGTTGGCAGCAGCCACAGCACATTTTCTTCTAGCGTTTCCTTTCAACAAAAAGGAAGATTAAGTTATGAAAATAAACATTCCCAGCGGCAACGTCAAATTGAAATAGGTGACTTACACTTTTACGTTGGATTGCTTAAAATATTACATGCACCCAGCCTCCATTTTTTGCCTTCACCTTGACTTTAACCAGCCACAACATCTTTCCATCTACCTTTTTTCTCTGCCATTTCCTTGGTAAAAAAAAAAATCAGTAGCTTAATTAGTAATAATAGCCCTTGCTACATTCCCGACTTGGGTTTATATCAGCAGCAACATTACACACTAGTATTTAACATTACCTATACATACCTAGAAATTAAAACAGTGTAACGAATATTATAATTCTGTTTATACGATGTAAAACACACTTATCAGTGCTAATATACCCAATACCCTTCAAAAGTTAAAAACCATCTTCTACTACCTTTTTATCTAGGGATCAATTTGGATAACTTTTTATGTACCATTGAAAAGTCTCATGGAGAAACAAAACCCTTCATGTGAGCTTGGTTGTAAATTGGGTCAAGCTTTCTATCTCAATTTTAATGGTATTCCCTCGGCTGGCTTTTCTTGTCCACTGTAACTCCATAACAGTTTGTTGTCTGCTTCCCTCGGCTTTGCATTAAATATCACACTGATAGTCAGCTTGGTGTATTGTCAGTTAAGTTAGTTAAGACGCAGTTATTGTTTAGCAGTTAACTTAGTTGTTTGTCAGTTAATAGGCAGTTATCTTTTATTACTGGAAGTTGGAGTTAGTTATTGAGTTTATATGTTTAGTATTGATTCAAGTTTTCATTTTGTAGAATAGTTACTGATGCAAGTTTGTTACGCTGATAACAGGTTGACGTTTGCATGCATCTCGTACTTTCACAATCATTGATAATCCTAAATGTCTTTGTCAGTTCATAATTTTTTAAAACATTAGTTTTTGACACCATTGAAAAAGATCATTTTTAACCTTAACCTTATTTTGTCTTATTCTCTAACAATAATTTATAACTTACGTTGTTTTTGTGCTAAAACTATAAAAAGAAGCGTTAAAATTTAAGCTAAAGCTGTTCAGATATCTTCCACAAAGTTAGTTAAAATGGCACCGGCAACTATCACTCTCAGAACGTATCCGATATATGCCTTCGTTTTTTTACTCTTAACAACATTACTGTATCGCTATAAATAAATGAAACCTATATTCTGAGACAGAAAGTAACTCCAAAACATTAGGAAAACTATACACATTGCAGTTCGCATAGTCACAGTTTCATCAGTGTCTTTCTGCATTCGTAATATGGCCGAGAGAGATCATTCCAAGAACAAAAACCCAGTATTGGGTCCAGATGAAAGAGAGAAGAAGAGGGGTAGGCCTCTCAGGGGCAGAGGCCGAGGACGTCCTCCTCATGATATAGTTCCTACCATTGGTAATATATTACCACATGAGTTTTTCTTTTATATGCTTCTTATATACATGCGTGTATTATTTGTTGAAGATTTGAGTTATCATCTTGTAAAACTCTTTTGACCCCGGATAGTTAAAAGGGTCTTGCAAGAATTGAATGCAGATTAATAGTCTGCATTTGATAGAATAGAACAAAGAAGGTGACTTCGATAATGTAACTGATCAGTGTTTTTCGTTCTTTTGATTGTGCTTATTAGCATTTTTCTTGGATGATACAGTGAAGTAGTTTAATAGAAGTCAAATGTGGTCATCTTGTTACAAGTTTTTCAACCCTGTTGGTTGGTCTTTTAAGTCAAATGTCTGGTTGCAAATATTCATAGTTAAGAAAAGATAAAAACATGGTATTATTACATATTAGATGCTTATGTTATTTGTTAAAAGATTTGCGTTTTCTTGCAAAACTCAATCAAGCCCATTATCAACGTTCCAAAGATGAGCAGTGAAAAGGTGGTAGAACTATGAACTTTAACCTCCGATATAGACTAAAGTTTTACATTGTTGTTTATTGGCTTGGTATTTTGAATCTGATCATTTGTAGTGTTTCAAAACTTGGTGGACATGCGTAAACAGAGACTGGAACTAGCTTCGTCCCTCACCAGATCAGGGTGAATGTTGGGGAGGTAAGATCAAACAATTTTTTGGTTTATATTTACAATTTTTTTCCATTATGGTCATGCCAATTTGTGAAGAGGCATTGCATGTGAAGGATCATATACTCTATAACTAACTTTCAGATACTTGGAGTTGGTTTTAGACAGTTAGAATCTATCTAGAATATATGTAGCATGGTTTTAAGACAAGGGAACATAACTACATTATACCATGTTACATTACATGTTTCTGTAGTATTTTAGAAACCTTAATTAGGAATTTACTGTGTTTTTGCCTATCTCGCAGGACGTGGTAGACAAGGTTACAAAACTTGCTAAAACATGCTCTCAAACTGTTTGCGTACTTTCTGCTGTGGGTTCCATATCGAGCGCTGTCTTTAGCAAGCCCGGTCTTCCATGTACTGATACTGTGAAGTGGGAGGTATAAACAATTACATGTGTTAGTTTTTTCTTTACCTTTTTATTTCTTCCTTTATTATGTTTGTGTATATATATGTAATCAATGTTTCATGTTAAATTTGTATGATGTACATGCAGGGGCGCTTTGAAATTATGTCACTATCTGGAAAATATACCTTCATCCCTGGTGAGGATGATGCGCATAGAGTACATAACTGGTGGACCCTTTCACTATGTGGCAGTAATGGAGTTGTTTTTGGAGGTTCCGTTGTTGGGCCAATCATTGCGGCTTCCCATGTTGATGTATGAAGCTTTTTACTTCATTAGTACACATACATTGTCTAAAATATAATATAACCATTGTTGTACAATTTTAAAATTTGTTCTTTATAAAATGTCCTTAACTAGTTCAACTTACGTGAACATGCATATTTTTTGGTGCATTCTTCAGAAAATGATCAAACTAACTCTGAACCTCTCTTTGTGTATTAGGTATTTCTTGCCAGTTTCAAGCTAAAGAGTGTGGAAAAAATGAGAAGGCGCGCAGCTGAGTCTTTGGCTACTGCTTCTGCAGCAACAGCAGAAGATTCCAGTCACAAGGAAACAGATGCAGAAACTGTTTGCGACAAATATGCAAAGGTTGATGGCAAACAGTCTCGAGATTCTCCAACATCTGGAGTTTCTCCAGCAACTGGTATAGCATCAGAGAGTGTCACTCTTCAAACAACTGGTCAAGTATCAAACAGTGTCACTCCTATAACAGCTGATAAAACTTCAGAGAGTTTGACTCCTAAAACAGCTGATAAAACTTCAGAGAGTTTGACTCCTAAAACAACTGATAAAACTTCAGAGAGTTTCACTCCTAAAGCAGCTGATAAAACTTCAGAGAGTTTCACTCTTAAAACAGCTGATAAAACTTCAGAGAGTATCCCTTCTACCATGGGAGTGTACACAGCTGGGTCTTCTTCTGTTGCATATTATCCCATTCGTTGGAATATAGATTTAGAAAAGCTTCCCGATGAAGAAGATACTGAAGAAAGCGAAAACGAGAGTGACCGTTCACCATCATTTGGACTTTTAACAACTGATAAACCACTGTTGAGAGAAAGTTCCGAAACAACTGATAAACCACAGAAGGAACTCAGTTCAGAAACTGATGATAAACCACCTGAGAGTGTGACTCCTGCAGCATCTGATAAACCACCTGAGAATGTTGCTCCTGCAGCAACCACAAAATCACCAGAGAATGTCTCTGGTTCAACATCTGATACATCAATGCCTGTGCTGGAGTGCTACTTCAATCAAGCGTCAGACGATATTCCTGTGAATCTGCATCTATAGCAGTGTCAAAGAATCTGCAGATGACCATGCCAGTGTCAAATTTTGTAGGTGGGTGCTGTAAAGGTGTAATTTTTGATGAGTTTTCTTAGGGAGAAGAGATCTTAGATAACTGGGTAGAAGCTTTTTTAGGAAGGGGAATTCACCATTACTCCACTTCACCACCATTTTTGTTGTCTTCTATTCCTGTAGATAATACTGCAGTGGATGAAACTTGTACATTGTCACTGACAATCTCATGGCTCTTCTTACAGTAATATACATTTTTCAGAAAAAAATTGTGATCATGTTTCTTACCCCTTTTAAATTTAAATTAATTATTCATCTTAAAAACAATTTGATTATTATTTGCAAGTTGGATAGAAAATAGTAAATTTATTTTTCAAGATAAATAACATTATCAAAATCAATATTAAGAAAACCTAATTAACATCAACCAAAAAACAGTTATCTTAATAATGTTTCAATATTAGTTTCAACTAAAATCAAGTTGAGAAAACAAAAATGAAAATAAGACAAATGATTTATTTTAACTTTTTAAAAGACATATGGATATGAGAACATGAAGAATTTGAAATTCTCCACTTTTAATTAACACAATTATCCATAAAAATATAAAATTTCAGTTTCTTTCCCTAAACAAATATTTTGTTATTAACTATTTTAAATTTTCTACCAAAATGAATTATTCTCTTCAAGTTCTTTATAAACAAATCATCTTTAAAAAAATTATCTTTTTCAAATTCTCTATCCGAACACACTATTAAGGTTTGGATAATGGATAAGTGATATCATATCTCAATCAATTGGTTTCTAATCCTTATATTGCACACTCAAATATAGAATTTTTTTGTTATCTTATTACTCCAATTGTTGTAGTATAAAATATAGTAATACTATAATTTTTATTTACTACTCTAGTATTATTTTATTCTTTTGAACCTTCTTAAGCACGTAAACCCTAAAAACGCAATCCTAAAATAACCTTCCATGGTTAATAATATTGATACATTACCCTTATAAAATATAAGAAAACGTAAAAAAAGGGTTAATTTTGTTTATTTAAATATTTTCCCAAATATTATACAAAGTATTAAAACACTTAAATAAATTAAGTTTCTAAGTATTACATCTATAAGACTATAAGACGATCTAAAAGTGATATCCTGAGATGATATACATTTTATCAAAAACTCTTTATCAATAACCTAAAATTTGTCTCATAGTTTGACTGTCTTACGGTAGAAAATATAAGAGATAAAGAGAATAAATACAAATAACGAATATGTCATCGATAACTATAGCAAGATAAGTGTCTTTTTCTATTTCAAAAGTTCTCATAGTTTTGCACTTCTCATAGTTTTGCACTTTTACATTTCAAGTCTATATTTTAATATGCAATGTTTTCTCATCATTTCATTTCTTTATCACTCCTCTAAATCCATTTAAATTCAAATTATAAACTTAACATTGCATGTAAAATTATTATTATTATTTTTGCTTATTGTTAAAAATGATTTTACATTAGAGTAATGATACAAGTGAAAAGAAATTTGTATCATCATTTAATAACAAATTTATATACAGTAAGTTTTTTTTTCCATTTTAACGCTAACCACTTTAAAAAAAAAATCATATGTAACATGATTTATAGTCGATTGCCATGCATAAAGAATTATATTATAAAATAAAAATGTTTTATAGTATGTAAACATATTTATTGTTACAAATTTATATTTGTATTGTTCTTATAGTGTCTTAGAAACAATTAACATTCTTCTTCTCTTCTCAGTCTCTCGAGTTATCTCTTACGTCTTGGGCTTATGGGTATTTGATTAGCTGGATTGGGCTTAATTATATGGGTTGAGGTTAACGTGTGGTTGTTGAATGAGATCTCTTAACTTCTTGGTCAAGTTCCTTTCTCGGCTTCTCGTTCTATGGTGGCTATCGGGTAAGTGTGTGTACCTGTAAGGTGTTTCAATGATAAAGTCATAATCAATTTGTTTAATAATCAGATAAAAATCACTTTACTTATCTGTTGAGCAGATCACCTATTTATAGTATTCTTTATTGGACCTTATTCTATTTGGATTTTTACTTTATTGGACCTTACATGTATATCTATATTTATCACAAATATTAAATAGATATATACAAATTTATTTATCAAAACCAAGTAATAGTTTCTCACAAAATATTTGTAGTTTTGTTAAAAACTTCAGGCATCATTTAAGCTAGTTATTTTCATGAAAAATTCTATAATTTTTTTATATTATTCTTGACCTTGTCGTACTTAATATGTTCATTAGTTTTTTTTCAAATACAATTTTGAGCTTAAATTTGTCTGCAGATAAATTTTTCATCATGTTATTAAAGGGGTTAGATATAGTTTTCGTCCTTAACACTTTAAACCTTCTGAATATTCGTAGTAAGAAAACTATTTGAATATGTCTTTATCTGCTTCTTTTACATGACAAATGAATTTTCAGTATAGATTATGTTCCTACTCGAAATGAACTCATGGAGTGCAACTCGGTGAGGACTGCATATTCCCCAGGGAACGAGCTTTAATTAGTCTTTGATGAGAGGGGGAGGTCCACCTACAAAACACTCCCCGATGCTTAAGTCAGTAGGAGCACAAAGATGATGATAAGTTAAGAATAAAAGTATAGAGTAGAGTTTAGTGTGTCCCCTTACTAAGATAGTCATCACCTATTTATCTTGAGATATAAATGGATTTTATAATAGTAACCTATAATCGCTAATAACCTATAACAAAGTTATGGTCTGATTTATGTGCCTTAAATATTATATCAAATGAATGCTTACTTGTCTGAATGAATCTAGTTGTAATTGGGGGTATGTACAGATTATATCATAAACATTCATGTTAAGGATGAGTCAACATAAACAATATTTTAACATCCTAATTCATGCTAAAAATTCATTTATAAAGTAAAATGGAACTAGAAAAGACTTGTACCGTTCGGTCGTGATCGGGCCTTGACCTGAGCACTTAACTCAAGCCCAATAAACAGAGCTCAACCCAAGTAAGAGCAGGCCCAATGACCCTGAAAGAGATCGACCTTGACAGATGGTGAATACATTAAACGCTTTAAAATAATAAGAAACACAAAAACAATTGAATGTACAACTGAATTAGTTAATTATATTTATTTATCATGAGTTCAACAAATATAAACAGTTAGAGACGATACTCTGTATATCAACACCCCTAAAATAAAGGGAATATATTAACAATTTATTATGTGGTTACTAACTCCTGAATGAGGATCTACAAGTCTTATAAAAGGGCCTTGAGACCCCAAACAAAGGTAAGCATTATTCCATGCAATATACACTACATTCATATATTTTAATGCTCTCACTAACTTGATCGTCAGAGTCTTATCAACAGGTGGAACTTCTCTCATTGTGATCTTCAAGCATCTCAAAGTGGCAGTCTTAAAAGGTTGACCCGGAATCCACCTTTAAGATTTGACCCAGATTTGTTGGTGAGAACATTTAGCGCCCACTGTGGGGCAGGTAAAAATGATTCTACTAACTACCCATGACACATATACACAAACCTCAATAGTTAGACAGGTAAAGAGATATACACATATTCATTCCCCAGATACATCATCAAGGAAAAGTCCACAATCGACAAAAAAAAAAAAAAAACACTTTTATATCCTCTTTCACTGATTCCGCTATGAGGTGAATGTGTCGGACACCGCCACCACTACAAAGGTAGAAAGAAACAAAAAGATAAGAGAACAACAAGAGGGTAAGGCCAAGGAAGAGAGCAAGAACAAAAGTGTTTTACTTCTTATGCTTAATTTTAACATCATCATTTTCATTGAGAATGTTAATCTTGTTGCATACATTATAAAAAATCACTTCACAGTGATCATAGTACAATATTTCTTCTATTTTTTCACTTTTCCCGAACCATAATTTTTATGGTACTCAGTAGAAACTGAGATGTCGCTTCATCATCATCATTACCAAGATATCTCACATCAGAAAGAATTATTCTTGTTACTAAATATAGAGCATAGTAGTGTAGAAGTGCATGTTTAGGAAAATTCTGACAAGGAAAGACTTAGTATTTAAGCACGTCCATTGGTGACCCATCTCTCTTTCCTGGGAACTTACATGGTGTACTAGCTCACGATCTACAATCATCAAGGTATAAACATTATTATTCATAGTGTATAATTCGATTTTAACTCTATGGCAAAAAATAAATGAGATACCCACAACAAAGATTGAACAATTTGACAAATTTGCCATAACTCATGCGTCAAGAATGACGAATGATAATGTCGATGTCTTATCATAGCTCGCCAGTAAAAGACAGTACAAGACAAAACTTTTATACTATACAAGATCATAGAAGAATTATGCAACAAAGCATATCGATTGGAAATTCTCGACGGAGGAGTAATCCCGAGGACATGGTACCCTATCAGTTTTAAGTTTTATTTTACATGAATTTTACTACTTTGGTAAACAATTTAATTGCTTTGATGAAAAATTTTATGATGACACTTTTTTTCCCTGTAATAACGAGGGCATCCTCATTGAATAAATTGTGATTACTATTCTTGTACTACATTACGAACAATTTTTCAGATCATACCAACTTGGTTGAATACTTTGATCAGACCAACTTGGTAGACAACGTTTCTACAAACAAATCGACTTGGCTGAATCCTAAGATCGAACCAACTCGAGCATCAACGATTTCTACAAACGAACCGACTTGGCCGAAACCTAAGATCGGACCAACTCAGCCATCATGACTTCTACAAACAAACTGACTTGGATGAATCCTATGATCGGACCAACTCGTCCGTCACGATTTTTACAAACGAATTGACTTGACCTAATCATAAGATCGGACCAACTCGACACTCATGACTTCTACAAACAGACCGACTTGGCCGAATCCTATGATCAAACCAACTTAGTTGTCACAATTTCTACAAACGGATAGACTTGGTCAAACCCTAAGGTCAGACCAACTCGATAACATCGTTATCTATAAATCTACTTGGCTAAAATCTAAGATCGGACCAACTCGATAATTTTGTTTCTAAAATTCTACTTGGTTGAACCCTAAGGTCAGACCAACTCGATAATATCGTTATCTACAAATTTACTTGGTCGAACCCTAAGGTCGGACCAACTCGATAATATTGTCATATACAAATCTACTTGGTCAAACCCTAAGGTCGGTCTAACTCGGTAATATTGTTATCTACAAATCTACTTGGTTGAAATCTAAGGTCAAACCAACTTGGTAATTTCATTCCTAAAAATCTACTTGGCTGAACCCTAAGATCGGACCAACTCGGTAATTTCGTTCCTACAAATCTATAATACAACTTAGCCAAGGTTAAGGGTGGACTAGCCCAATCGCTATCATTCCTACTAGTAAAATAAATTGAATATCAAAAGGAATTAACTCAATCGACGACCGAATTGTAAAGCAAACGACCTGATATCTATCAAACCCAATGTCAAAGTCATACCGATCACCTTGAATAAATTTGCCCACAAAATATCGAGGATACTTTATGAGTAAATAAGGTTGATCTTCTTTTTGAGCCCACCGAGCAGATTCAGATCGGAGACAATCAAGTTCGTCATTTTCCACTTGAAGGCGAGCAATGTCCTTCTGGAGATCCGTAATTTGATGAACCATTTTGTCTTTCACTTTTTTCCTCTCCTTTACTTTTACATTGGTCAAACACACTAATGTTGTGACTTGGCCAAGCAGGCTTTCTGCACGCTACAGAGGCAATCCTCATCAAACTCCTTCAGTCGAGCCACATAATCCTCTAATAGATAACACAACTTATTATGGACCCAAATATTGAAGTTCGGATCCCATAAGCTTGCTTTTCCCCTGGAGTTGTCGACGACGTCACATTCTTGGATGGTCAGGACCTTCACGTTGGGAGCCCGACCATCCGAATTGGAGTGCTCAGTAGGGATCAGGGCCTCCAACCTTTTTCTTTTATGAACTAGCCCCAAAGCGGTGCATTCATCCTACTCGGGCTGAATAGGGATCCACACAAGGTAGTTTTGCCTGTAACCAAAGCACTCTTAGTGACCATCATCCTCTTAATCTGCTCAACGAGCTTGACCTTACTGGCTGAGGAGATAATTTTCTCTGTAAGAAAATCAAAAACAAAACTAAACAAAATCTAAACTAAGTCACTTGGGCTGGAAAGAGTGTGGTATACCAATATAAACTTGAAAAGAACCCGGTAGGTACTCTTTCATCAAGATCGTCGACGTGTCAAAGATAACTTTGAGATTTTCCAAAAATTCGCACATTCCTTGTTCCATTGGGTCCAAGTCTCCAAGGACACGAGCACTCTGGAAACGAGGATTGGGCGACCAATAAAGAGGGAAGTCATCCAACAAAGTCGAACCGTCAGCCGAAGGACGAACTTTTACAAATTGATCGTTGAAGTTTTTATAAGAGGATTGGAAAAGGGAAAGAAAACCCCTTCCAAACACGCTATTTAGAGAGGTCCAAAGCTGCCTACTAGAACTTTTGAACTTGAAGAAATAAAATAAGTTGGCGAAATGTCGAATTGGGAACACAAAATAACAAAGGTTCGGATAAACGCCCAGCTGTTCAGATGCAACTGGGCGGGTGTGACGCTTCGAAACTCATGAGCCAACCACCTTCTGCACTAACGTTTTTCATTGCCAGGCATAGGTAAACCTCTTCGCCTTACCCTGCTCGGCTCGAGACTGGGGGTTGTGTATCGTTCGGTTGTGATCAGGCTTTGACCCGATCACTTAAAACGTATTTCTTTGACCCACTTAGCTTAGGCCCAATAAACAAAGCTTAACCCAAGTAAAAGTAGGCTCAATGGCCCCGAAAGAGGTTGACCTTGACAAATGGTGAAAACGTTAAACGCTATAATGTTAGAAATATAGGCCTTAAACAAGAGGGGGGTGAATTGTCTATGAAAGATTTTCGCAAATATTGAAGGTAGATTGAAATACAATGAAGAATCAATCAATTAGAAATCAGTTCAACCAATTAGAAAATTGTTTTTAATTTGATTCCAAAAAATCAACCGGTTGTTTTTGTGAAATAATCGATTGTTTATATCAACAGTGTTGAAAATCAAAGCAAAAGCATATTTACAGAGTGTAAGGATAGAAGGATTAACACATAATGTTTATATTGATTCACTCTTTACCAATAACTACATCGAGTCCACAAAAACCATTGAGAATTCACTAAATAATCAAACCTTGAATATAAACAACACACCAAAGTGGTGATCTTGAACCCTTAAAAAACACATACATGACGTAAAACAACTTATTTAAACTCCAATCAGTTGGTCAAAACATTTAATACAAGAGCCAAAATCAGTTGAAATCATTTAAAACAGATTAAAGTCACTTAACATAATTCTGTTGAATCAACCGATTGAATTAGTTTGACAACAAAGTCAAACAAAGTCAAGCTTTTTCAAAACACACTAAGTGTAAAACAACCGATTGAATCAACATTTCAGCAGGTTGAATTTTCACTTTCTTTAGAAAACACATATTTTTCAAAAGGATTAGAATCAAACAACTTTGGATCATCACAAAGAGTAAATTAACGAATTCAAATACATCTAGACGCACACACAACCAAAAGCAAGGATCTTCATGCATTCCACTTGGATTTTGAGACATCAAAGCACCTTGTTTAACATATAAAACAATATGAAACAAAAAAACAATTGAATGCACCAAATAATCTTGGACGTACTTGTGTCCAAAATGGTTTCTAAGATCTTCCTGTCAATTGCCTGAAATAAGTAGTTTTTTACCTTCAAATCTTTCAACGTAGCCTCAGCTACAACTTTTCGTTGAGCCTCAGTGGGGGAACCTAGCAGAGGTATCCCATCTTCAATAATCTGCCACATCTCCTTGTTGCTAAGAAATTCTCCATGGTCATGGACCAAAACTCATAATGACCATCAAATTTCGGGATGGTCGGTTGAACAAATTTCTCTAATCCAGACATCTTTTTTCCTTCTGCTTATGCACTCACACTATCTCTCAAACCCCACACTCCTTTCACTCTCGTTCACACCTTATCAGGCCCTTACGGAACTCTGATACCAATTGTTATAAAACTTAAAATAGTACTTGTGTAGTATATCTTGTTGAAAGTGAAAATAATGCATATTTATTCAATTGAAGCAACCAGACTTTTATAAGCCCTTTACATGAAGAAAAAAAAAGTTGAAAACTAATTCTAGTACATGGCTACAAAGTAGGAGACGTACACCTATGCACACTAAAAAATAAATAACTATTAAATTAATTTTACCTGAGAAATAGGGTTTTATTTAATTAAAACATGAAGATAAACTAACATTTATGTGTCGTGTCTATGACAATGTTTAAAGTGAAGTTTATTAATTTCTATACTATAATTATTTATTTATATTTTTTAACAAAAAAATAACTTTTGTCACATAGAACCATGGGACTATGCAATTCCTATTCTGATTAGGTAATAGTAGTGTGACCGTGCAACCAAACGAGGTAGAGCCCAAAGAAAAATGAAAAATAGTTATTTTTTTTACTGCAAAATGATAAATAATTATAAATTGGAAAGTTTAGTAGAAACGAAACGGAAGCTAAAGAAACGCGTGTTCCTCTAAATCCTTTTACAGTGCTTGAGGTTTCAAATCAACGTGACCTCCCCAGAAACCCCAAAGAAACGCGCGGTTTCGTTTCGTCACCACGTTTTCCTTTCTCTATTTCCCTGCTAAAAGGTAAATTATTTCCCTCTTTACAACTATGTCGTTTTGATTCCAATCTTTATCTTCACAGTAATTGTGCACGATACATGGGCTATAGTCATTTCTGACATAACCGTAGAATTTCAGTGCCCAATGTTCGTATTAACGTAGTTACTTGTGCTATGTGGTTTGCTCTGTTTCCCAGCATAACGGAGTTAGGATCTGTGTGGATGAATGATGATCGTGTCCAATGTTCAGTAGTTTGATTTTTTTTCTGATATTGTTATTTCTACTTGAATTCCAAGTAACACGTTAAATGTGCTGCAAGGGATGAGGGGAATAATAACAAAGGACTACATATTAGAGCTTTTTGTTACCGGGAATGAATGGTTTTGTCTTTGACTTGAGATTGTGATAGTTGAAAAGAATAACAAAGTTTATATTCATTGTCATCAAGGTTACAGCTATAATGCTGCTTCAAGCAGCGTTTTTTTAGGTCTTTCTGATCAATTTTGTTGCTTCCTATTGAAACTTGATGAATGAAATTAATGTTAAACAGTGTCTAGAACTGGTAAAATAGAATTGGAAATGATTTGATGGAAGAAGGGAACAACAAGATGTTTATGTTTCTTTGGATATGAAGGCACTTTGGTTTGTGTTGGAGGTGATGGGAAGGATCCATTATCCATTCTACGTGGAAGCTTAATGATTAAATGTTTCTGGGAAAAATATAATTTGATAAAAAAAAATAAAAAATATATGGAAATTGTGAACAAGGTGTTGACAAGCTCCAAGAGTTGACCACTTTAGTTCTTATAATGATGTGGTGGTACCTGAATGTTATCTTCAACGAAGTTGGCTTGGTACAGGAAAATTACAATGTCTTGCGAGTGGAAGAATGTGTTCATGTTACTCTTTTTTTTATATAATTTTATCTTTACATTACGTAATTTGTGTGTATGTGTCGAAATTAGGATTAAGACTTCAGAATTGATGCTATGTTGTCCCTCGTGTCAGTGAAAATAGGGTTACATAATCCAAACTACATTGGCTAATGATATAATTAAGAGTTTTGTCTGATATTTACAGAGCATTCATATGCAAATAATGGTTTAACTTATAGGGCCAAAGCATCAAGTAGTTTGTTCTGTTGGTTTCGTGAACTTAGAATTTTGAAATCATATTTTAATTGCTTGGGAATTTCGTCTTGTTGAATGTTTATTCATTCATGGCATGCAGTTCCTTGGGTTGGAAGGATGCCATCAGAATCAGATAAATGGGGGTGGAAGCATGTTAGTGTGTTTGGTGGGTTTGATAAGGGAAGCGGTACAAAAAGATGGAAATGCAATCACTGCAATGTAAGATACAACGGATCTTATTCTCGTGTCAGAGCCCATCTTCTTGGTTTTTCTGGTGTTGGAGTCAAAAGCTGTCCAGCTATAGATAGGTCTTTAAAAGAATCATTTCAAATCCTAGAAGAAGAGAGGGTTGCTCGGAAAAAGAAACCATATTTTGGAACTGGAAAGAATGGCAAGCGTGTTTGGACTTCTCGATCTAGTGTCACTCGTATCTCCAAAGATGATGTAGACGAAAAGCTAGCAAGATTCTTCTTTGCTGATGGATTGCATGCTAACACAATTAACTCACCTTACTTCCAGGAGATGATAAAAGTAGTTGCAGCTTTTGGCCCAGGCTATGAACCCTTTTCAATGCATGATTTGTGTGGCTCCTTTTTGAACAAAGAGAAAGAAAGAATTGATAAATATATGACTCTTGTTAAGGAGTCTTGGCCACATACTGGATGCACATTACTTTGTATTGGGCGCTTACAGGGTATGCTGGGTACTTTTCAGGTTAATATATTTGTGTCAAGTCCTAGAGGACTATCTTTCTTGAAAGCAGTAATTGTGGACAATATTGATGGAGCAAGCAATTCTGTTCTTAGTATCCTTGGAAACACAGTCATGGAAGTTGGGCCTACTAACGTGGTTCAGATAATTTCACATCTAGGCCACGCTAGTGCATATTCAGAATCCTGTACATTGCCGGAGTTTCCTCATATATTCTGGTCTCCTTGCTCTTCACATTCTGTTCACATTTTAATGGAAGACATAGCCAAATTGGATTGGATAAGACCTGTTGTTTTGTGTGCTAAAGAAATTGAGAAATGTATAACCGCATTTCAGAATTTATTTCCCCGTGTCTTCACTCAAAATGTGAAAGGGACTTCTGACTCACTGTTTGCTAGAATTGCTCCTTCCTGTTACATAGTCCAAAAGATACATGAACTGAAGCAAGCATTTCAAGAAGTTGTTGTGAAGGAAGAGTGGAAGCGGTGGAAGCTTAGTATTGCTCAGGATATTGGAAGTGTTGAGGCAGCCATATTAGGGGAAGATTTCTGGAGCAGGGCTCTTGTGTTGTTGCAAATATATGAACCTTTCATCAATTTGCTTGCTGCACTTAATATTGACACAGACAGATGTGTCATGGGGGATGTCCATGATTGGCGCGTTCAAGCTATTGACGAGGTGAAGAGTACAGGAATAGATGCTAGTGTATTGAATCAACTAGAAAGGTTGATAGAAAACAGGTGGGATGAGCTGTTTTCACCTCTTCATTCGGCGGGTTATATACTAAACCCCAAATATTTTGGCAAAGGCCAATCTAAGGATAAAACCATAATGAAAGGTTGGAAAACCACGTTAGAGAGATATGAGTGTGAAAGTGCAGTAAGAAGAGTTCTCAGAGAGCAGCTCAGTTCTTACTGGCGGCTTGAAGGATCCTTGGGAGAGGAAGATGCTGTGGATTGTAGAGATAAAATGGACCCAGTTGCATGGTGGGAGAATTTTGGTTTTGAGATACCCCACTTGCAAACCTTAGCCATAAAAGTTCTGAGTCAAGTTTCAAGTGTTGCAATGTGTGAACAGATATGGCAACATAATGGTAATCCATGTGAAGACACAACTTCTGGATTGGGGTTAGGAAAATGGGAAGACCTTGTTTATGTCCAAAACAATCTTAGAATTCAATGTCATAAACGGGATTTTCAGGCCAATCAGCAGCTTAGAGACATGGTGCTGAGCTCTCCCGCAGAATTGAAGACAAAAACTGTGCTTTGTAGTTCTGACAGATTATGCTAATTTATATTGACTTGGTGGAGTTCATGTGCAGCAATTTTTTTTTGTATTTGTGTTAATTCAGAAAATGTACATGCTAGCTGATTCTGATTGCTCAAGTGCTCCCTCAATTTTATTTTTAAATCTACTACACATTCATGATTCTGTGCAACTGAGCAACGGACTTTAAAAATCAAAAATAAAAATGTTTGAGTCCTCAGAAGGGGCATTCCGAGAATTGAACTCGGGACCTCTCGCACCCTAAGCGAGAATCATACCACTAGACCAAATGCCCTATGTTAAGTTTATAAAAAAAACGTTTTATTTATTTGTTTTGTACGTTGCACATGAAAAAAAAAATAGTTGAAAATGGGAAAATAATCCATTTTCTATTGTAGTTCATTTCTTTGGTGATTTATCAACTAAAATTAGAATTGTTGGATCTTTACCATTTTTGTACAACAAATATTCAATTTTCCAAATCCTTATCGACCACACAGAGTAAACTAATCTTGACCCCAATTCGGATTTTCATTTGTTTGTGTCAACACAATCAAATTTAGGTAGAGAATGTGTTTTCAATTCAAATAGTGGAACAAAAAATTTTATTCCATATAATTGTGTCACTCTATGTTGTTTGCTAGGTTTTGAGTAACTTAACATTCATATTGGTAACTTTATGAATAACATCAATATTTAAAAGTAATTTTTTTATCAACAAAGTATTTTTTTTTTAATCTATTTTATTTTAATACAAGGAAAAGTTTTATCATTGATAAAAATATTATAAATTATGCATGACTTTAGTAAATGTATGCTCATATATAATGTCATTATTGTTGTGTATTATTCTCATCAATGAAACATTTTACTAATTTTAGTAAATATATATGCTCATATATAATGATTTTATATGACAACAACTTTTTTATTCATATAGATTATATTCTTTATTTTAAGTTTATTGTTCGCACTTTATTAGATTAGGTGGAAGTTCACAGTAATAATAGATAAAACTCAACTTTAAAATTTAGTAAAAGATAATTACTCTATCAAAGATAAATAATATATATTTACATTTTCTGAATTATTTTAATTATTAAACTTTATATATAGTAATGTATTTATTGTAATTCAGTGTTTCCCTAAAATTTCATATCAATTCAAAGTTATTATAATAATAATATTTTCACAAAACAAAATATCTGCATTAGGTTCTTATAATTATTTTTTTTAACATAGATTATATATGTTAAAGATATCGAAAATACACTACATTAGCATTTTTATATATAATCTTTTAAAATTCAATAAATTATGGACATGTCTTAAGAAGACTCAAAATTATGTCTATTTTTGTTATAATTTAATAAATATAAATATCTTATATATTAAAGAGAAAAGCCTGAATATATTTTTATATATTCATTTGCTATCCCATTTAATTTTTTATTTCAAAATCATAAACATATGTACCTAAATATATATATTACAATTAGTAAATATATATATATATAAATTGAAAATTATTATAAATTTATAGTATAACAATATCATATAAAAAAAATATTTGAGAAATGTAGAGATACAGTGACAATACATGTATTTTTGCTAGTGTGAATAATAATAATTATAATATTATTATTATTTAATATTGGATGGAGATAAATCGACATATATTTCGATTTTGTAGTGGTTATAGATAGTTTTTTTTTTTAAATAATTTTTATTTATAATTACTAACAAAATTACATACGCATTAGTATGTATGTCCGCATTTTTATTAAGCTATTTTATGTTATCGAGTTAAAATTTACGAGTCGTAATAATTTGTATTATTTTTGATTAATATGTATACTAATTTAAATTCTATAACTTCTTAATACATATTTACTCATTTTTATGGTATTTTGTTTAAATTTGAAATTAGAGAAATTTAAAGAAGACAACTAAAATAAAGATAGTAGAGAAGTTGAAAATTATTAAAAACAAACATAATGAAACCTCGGTTAACTTGTAATAAGTGATAGCATGTGAAGGAAATGAAAATAAAAAATATGAAAAGTGATATTATTTAAAAGAGTGAATATTACATAAGTTTATTTATCATTACTAATTTTATTTTATTATTAATTAAATAATTTTATAATTTATTATTATTAAATAAAAATTATAAATATAAATGAATTATTTATGACATTATTGTTTGCTTATAGTTTGGAAAGTATGTTTTACAGAAAAGATACAAAAAATTGGAAAATAAAATAAAATTACAAATAATTATTATAATAAATTATTTCATTACATAGTAGTCATCAATATTTTAATAATATTTATATTACATAATTGATAATATGTAGTAAATTTTCTTATATATATAAATATCATCATATTATATTTTATATATTGTTATATTTTTATTATAATAGTATTTTTTTTAAAAATATTAAAAATAAAATAAAATAAAATCATTAATCTTACTTTTTACTATTTTATATTTAATTTAAATAATCTAATATTTTATTTTCACCCTTTTTTCAATATTTTTCTTTTATTTTTTCCCTTGCACACTTTCCCTCACTTACTTTAAACAAAGGTTAACATCCCAATTTCTGAAACCCTAGGCAGAAACAAAGAGAAGAAGTAAAACGGCATCTGAACTGTGTGGTTGCGGCAATGGCGGAGCATCTGGCATCGATTTTCGGGACGGAGAAGGACAGGGTGAATTGCCCGTTCTACTTCAAGATCGGCGCGTGTAGGCACGGAGATCGGTGCTCCCGCCTCCACACGAAGCCCAGCATAAGCCCCACCATTCTGCTCTCCAACATGTACCAGCGCCCCGACATGATAACCCCCGGCGTCGACGCCCACGGCCACCCCATCGACCCTCGCAAGATCCAGGACCACTTCGAGGAGTTCTATGAGGATCTCTTCGAGGAGCTCTCCAAGTACGGTGAAATCGAAAGCCTCAATGTCTGCGACAACCTTGCTGATCACATGGTATGTTCTCTCACCCTAACCCTAATCCCAGCCCCTCGCTTTGTCCATTTTTGTTAGAATTGGACGCTGTCGTTTTCAGGTGGGGAATGTGTACGTTCAGTTCAGAGAGGAGGAGCATGCTGCCAATGCTGTTAGGAACCTCACTGGAAGGTTTTATGCTGGTTAGTTATCTTCTTTTCTTTTGGCTCACTGCAATTTCTCGTTTATTCTGTATTTATGAGCTTCGTCTAATTCACGTCATTCTTTCTCCTTAATTTAAATATTGAGCTGTTTTAGTGGTTTGTATGGGTGCAGGTAGGCCAATTATCGTGGATTTTTCGCCGGTGACGGATTTTCGAGAAGCTACTTGCAGGCAGTATGAGGAGAATACTTGCAACCGCGGTGGTTATTGCAACTTCATGCATTTGAAGAGAATTAGCAGGTAAAACTTTGGCTTTGGTGTTTAGGTTCTTTTTTTCCTTGAAGGTGGTGGTATTTGTTGCTTAAATGTGTTTAGAGGAGCCTTCACAGTTCGGATGACTCTTATTCTGAAAGCAGGGTAGTAGAAAAACTCAGTATAAAAATCCAATTCAAAAGCCATTTAAGTTGCTTCATCCCAAAACGAATTATAGACTGGATCAATTCTTGAACATGCGAACATTATCCTATGCTCATGGTAGCGAATATTTCAATTTGATTCTTGACCATCTTGTGTGAAACCAAACATGCTATAAAATTTAAAGCTTATATTTGTCTGATCCATGTTATATACAGGGATTTGAGACTCCAGTTATTTGGAAAGCACAGCAGAAGCAGAAGCAGGAGTCCTTACAGGCATCGGAGCCATGAGGATCGGTCCCATCGTAGTCATAGCAGAAAGTATGATGACAGGGACCACCATCATGAGAGTCGCAGCAGGAGACACAAGAGCACTAGCCCTGAACATAGGAGAGGAAGAAGTCCTGGACGGAGGAGGCACCGCAGTCCAGTTAGAGATGGCAGTGAGGAGAGGCGCGCCAGAATTGAGCAGTGGAACAGGGAGAAGGAAGAGCAAGATCCTGGAAA
>Ga0123342_1000650_pt1 | contig 56072 bp, 36 predicted proteins | sample Turbeawhitnodule_FD_89960 | JGI IMG/M metagenome (GOLD analysis project Ga0123342, IMG submission 89960) | Root nodule microbial communities of legume samples collected from Mexico - Turtle bean Mexico white nodule | ecosystem: Host-associated > Plants > Roots > Nodule | place: Mexico: Nepantla...
AATTTTCAGAGTCGTGTGGGTCCTGTACAGTGGCTGAAACCATATACGGATGAAGTTCTTGTTGAGCTTGGCAAAAAAGGTGTAAGGAGTCTTTTGGCTGTTCCCGTGAGGTACACTATTATTGGTCTTATACGCTTGTAGATTTAAATTCTAGAGGGCAGCTTATGAGTTTTACAGTACTGTCGAAATTTATGAATATACGAGAGTAAAAGTAATCCTGTCTTCTTTTATCCCAGCTTTGTGAGTGAGCATATTGAAACTCTTGAAGAAATTGACATGGAGTATAAGGAATTGGCTCTTGAATCTGGCATCAAGAATTGGGTACGCGTACCTGCCCTTGGTCTTACCCCTTCCTTCATCACTGATTTGGCTGATGCTGTAATAGAAGCTCTCCCGTCGGCAAAAGCAATGTATCCACGAATCAGCACTTCTGAAGATGTTGATCATGACCCTGTCAAATATTTCATCAAGTTGTTCTTTGGTTCATTCTTGGCATTCATCTTGTTCTTGTCACCCAAAATGATCATGGCATTCAGGAATCATGTTATTTAGAAGGAATAGAATCTGCTTGTTGAATTCGATCCGCAAGCATATAAAGATGAATCTATTGATAGAAAACATAGTGAGAGCACCTTTGATTGAGAATAAGTACAAAATATATAAAATATTCAGTTAAATATAAATTGTATTCATTGTTGATGAAATACATAATTTCAGCAACAGAATACAAGAATTATCAATTAAAAAGATACATAAAAAATATATAAATATTAATATCATTACAAGAGAAATACAAGTATAAATGAGCATTGAAGATAAACTCAAATGGTAATATTAAATATTTCTTTGTTGATGAAATACATAATTTCAGCAAGTTCAGAATACAAGAATTATCAATTAAAAAGATACATAAACTCAAATGGTAATATTAAATATGTCTTCCTTGGATTTGGATAGTTATGATTTTTTTCTATTGTGTGACAAGTTCACCGCCATTAACTTGCAAAGAAGTCTAGAGAAAACCAGTTCCAAGCTTTGCATAAAAATAAATGTTTCATTCTCATAATTATTACTTTCAACTTACATATGATAATATATCAACTATTTTAATTTCACCTTTACGAAATTTTTTGGATAAGGTGGTCATTTTTTTCCGCCCCATATTAAAAGAAGCCACAACACCAAATCAACGATACCCCTCCTTTGCCATTTAATACCACAAAGGTAAATTTGGAATTTTAAAATTTATGATGGTACATATGAACACCATGGAGTGCAATAACAAAAAAGTGAGGACATGAATACATGGGCCTTGAAATAACTTCGAGGCAATTTTTCGCTGCAGCATATCAATTCCAACCTGCACTCAACTTGTCCCTTCAAAATGATGAAAATAACCTTAAATGAAAAAGGGTGTAAATGAAAATTACTTCGAGAACTGTTATCCAAAAATATTCTAGATTTGGATATCCATAACACATTTTTTAATTCCAGAAAATTTATCAGGAATGCATTTTTAATTTTGTGTTCCAGATTTCTTTGTCTGGAATGTTTTTTTTAATTATATTTTATATTCTGGATTTTTAAATCCAGAATGGGTAATTTTGAAAATAAAAATAAATGATGTGGTAGAGGTTAGAATTGATATAGTGCAAAAAAGAAATTGCCTAATTTAAGTCAATGTTTTGATGGGTCCTTACATTCTCCATCCTCATGATTTGAAGTTACACTCCCATATAAATTGAAATTTCAATTTTACTCTTTCGGAATTTGTATTCAGGAATGCACAATATGCATGTATTCCAAAATACATTTTCTTGATTTTTTTGTCACTTAATACAAAATTAATTTTTTGTAATGATAAAAATATTCACATAAAGAAAATATATAACATAACATATTTGTCATACATCATCATAATATCTCATATATTATCTCATATATTGATGTTTAAAAGTTATGAAATGATAATTTTTTTAATTTAAAAATGTAAAATCTAATTACATAACAAAATTATAATAAAACTATCTAAGAATTATGGTCTTGTGGTCTTCAACGTGCAACACATGGATGTTTGATGTAAATGGTTTCTTCATATGTTGTGGACTAACTGCAATGCACTGTGAATTTTGTCTCATGCTGGAGTACTTTGTAACACATGTCCATAGTTAAATATGCATTGTAAGATGTCGACAATCCTTATGAATATATGAATATCGCTTCAACAACCTACTATTCAACATAAAGAGTCCAATACATTACGCAACGAACTTCTTCTTAAAGTTGTGTTTGAGCAAACTTTTGTTCACTTTTGGGGGCTTTTGGGTTTGAACTTTCTCACTATGAACTAAAAACTATAGAAAAAAGTCGCATTCCTAAATTTTCACTAAAAAAAGTTATCTTACCTAAAATGGTTAAAGAATCATGAGTTCCAAAATACTTTAACACATAATAAGAAGGAAGAAAACGAAAACCACATATTTTACAGCACCACTCGCATAATTGCTAGTGGTCTTATACACGCATATACGTGTACACGTATCACAATGATATTCGTCCTATATACACGTATGCACGTATCCATAAATTTCTTTATACATGGCTCAAGGTCTTTAGATATAAATTTATCTCCTTATCTTATTAAAGAGATTTTTTTTAACCATTAAGAATAAGTTTTTTTTTTCACATCTTTATATATATATATATATATTAACAATTTATGTTTTTTTTATTGACTTTCTTATTATATATATTACTGTTTTTCAAGTGTTGATATTGGTTTGATTTTGGTTTCTCTTATGTTTGAACCTCTACAAAATCATCACTAATTAACTTAAATATTAATAATTGTGAATAAAATTAGTCTATGATTGGATGAACTCAGGAAAAGGTATGATAAGTAAAAAAAAGAGTGAAAAATAATAAAAAATTAATTAAGATGAGAACCTAGTGTATATTTGTCTCTCATGAACCCTATCACGTGTGTAGACTGGTTGCAAAATCCTAGCCTAGTGTTGGAGATTGAAAAAGTCAACATAATCAATAATGTAGTATTTTTAAACAAGAATTAGTATAGAAGAAAATGAAATCACCGATTATGTAGTAATTTTTTAACATGAATTATAGGGAAAAACATCAGAGTGTGTCAACTTTTACTATATTTCTCTTCATTCTTTTTTCACATCATCAGTCTCTTTCTTTCAAAATATAAAAAATAAACCAGAAAAAAATATTTATAAAACACCCACATACACATTTACAAATTCCCAAATTTAATAAAGGTTTGGAATAAATATAATCTCTGCATTGCTATAGTGTATACAACTATTTGTACATTAAGAAACACATAAGTGAGCATTTGTAGCAGATATTTATATTCTTCGAAGAGAAGCCAATCTCTTTTCAAGTTCTTCAACATCTTTGGATTCTTCTGATATGCATCCAAAAAGAAATTTTTCTCTTAAAATACCATAGTCAACTCAACAAAAGAAAGTGTTTTAAAAGTTTTAACTGAAAGATCGAACAAGTTTTGAAGAGAAACAAATTTTGAAGGATAATCCAATACAAAACAGTGTAGTATAAAAAGGTTAAAATGTACCTTGGAGCAACATTTTCAGTATTTCTTGAAGCAATTCGCCCTTTTGGAGCAGAAGATAACTAGCATCATAAGAGACCAGCATCAGGCTCAACATTCAGAAAACTAAAGTAATGAAAAAATTAGTGCAAAGACAATGTTGTGTCCAAAACCAACCTTGGATGCAATATCCACTCCAATCTCATGAAGAACCTGTCATGAATAAAGTGAAAATGTTAGAAAAAGGGAATACTTATAATAGCAGGCTGTATAATTAAGAAGTTGGTTATTTATATTCACCTGGTTAGTGAGCTCTTCCGTTTCTTCCTCAACTTCATCTTTGTCTAAAGTTTCATCAAATAGATTCTGACATCATCTCAATCTGCAAATATTATATGCTGAAGTGAAAAACAAATAACTTCTTATTCAATTTTTGGTGAGACAAATTGATCATCTTCATTTTCAATTTGTGATATGAATATTTAAATCTATATCAAATAATGAAAATCTATCTTGTGTACTCATATTTGTGGAATATTTAATAATATATATATAAATTTTTTCAGGTGAGAAGAAAAATAACTTATAATTTTTTAAATCAAAATTTTGGTGGTAAAAAGAACAATTTGAATACTTTTTTATATTGAAAAAAAAACTTTTATTTGTTTTTATTACAAATTAGAAAAGTTAATGTTTTTATTGGTCTGTAATTTTTTTTAAAGTATATTTTAAAAAATAGAAGGAGTATTTAACAAGTTGTCGTTTTTAAAAATAATTATATAGTGTTATCTTATTATTAGAGAATCATGTTTAGTTAATGAGGTTGGCATACAAAGATGAAATTGAAAAAGAACGAATTCAATATAAATTTAATTAGTGATTTATTCATCCATTAGTGAAACATACATGTGTTTTTATCTTAGTATCAATTAATTGTGTTCAATTAACGAATGCCATTTGATTAATCCATATATACTAAAGTCCAATTAACATAAAACTTGTTTATTTAACAAGTTGTTGTTTTGTAAAATACATGTAATAAAAAAGATAATTTTTTAGGAATAAAATTTAAATATTATTTATGCTGGTTCTAATTAAAATTAAAGTTTTATCATAATAACATTACATTAGCATTTAATGTGGTCATTTATTACATATTCCAGATATGAAACTTCAATCCTCAATGTAATATTCACGTTGTATTTATTGAAAAATATTTTTTTACATTCATACTTCACTTTACACTCCAATAAATATTAATATTTTAATTAATTATAATATTTTTAATTTTAAAATTTATTTTAACATTTTACATTTTTTTTATATTTTTATTAAAAATATTTTTTATTTTTTATTTATTATATATTAATATTTTTGTTGCGGGTATAAACTGAAGTTGAGTGTGAAAATATCATCATCCATATTTATTACATCAGATTATACTTACACGTCATTTTTTAAATTATTATATTGACAAAAAAGTGAATATATAATATAAACAGTTTTACATTTTTAATACAAAGCATCTCTAAATAACAGTCGGTTAAAAATGAAAATATTATTATTATTATTATTAATGGGCTTATGTACATTGTAAAAAGAAATAACAATATAATGTTTTTAAATAAAGAAAATGTTTATGTGGAATTTTAAAAGAATTTGGCTATAAGTGTAATTTGAATTTTTTTATGGAAGTGTTAATGCAATTTACTCTATTTTTTAAACAGATATTTATTTAGTATAAAAATTCATAAACATGTCATAAAATAAAATAAAAAGACACACAACCATGAAAATAGTAATTATTAGTGTTATTCTATTTTCAAACATATGAACACCATACAACACGTTTTTTACATTATTAAAATAATGTCAATTTTACTTTTAATATACTAAATTTTACTAAGAATTTAATAAAATTCATGTGAATTCTACTACAATTAAAAATATTATTATTTAAATAAAATTTTGTCCCTTGATATTAACCCAAGTTATATTGTTAACTTGCTATGTAGAGAATTATCACAGTACGTATTCCATTACCAAAAGGGTGATGTACTGCAATATAAATAAAATAATAAAATAAAAAGAAATAAATAAACTAAGGCAAGAAATGGAGTGTAAAAACCCTACTCCAAGGTTTGTATTGTTGCAATGAAAATGAAAAATCCTATATAAGCCAAAGCTGTCTCTGTGTGGCTGTAACCCTAGTTGCACAGAGCCACCGTTTGGCTCTACAAGACTACCCTTCTCCATTTTGTTTCCTGACCATTTTTTGCCTCTTTCATCATCCCCAACATCTTCACGGTGAGTGCTGCTTCAAAATTCATCAATCTCTCAAATTCTCATCTGGGTCTTCTTTCTTTCCCCTGTTTTTTTAATTATCTTTCACGACCCAACTAGATAAAGATTTGATTTTTGTTCTAATTTTCTTGATTTTTTGTCCCATTTTCATTTTGGTGTCTTAGAGGTAAGAGGGACTACAGAACTGTGTCACCATGTCGGACGAGGAAAGGGAGGAGAAGGAGTTGGATCTCTCTTCTGCGGAAGTGGTCACCAAATATAAGACCGCTGCTGAGATCGTTAACAGTGTGTTTCTCACTCTCTCAATGTCTTTCTCAAGTTCTTTCTGTGTTTTTGTTTTTTTTTTTCTACATTGGACACACTTTTTTGCTGAAACTCAGTCCAAGTTCGCTGCTTTTTATTTATACGTGTATGCATATGTACGATTTCATGAACTTTATTGTTTTTTTGTGTATGATTTTTCAGAGGCCTTGAAGTTAGTTATTTCAGAATGCAAACCTAAGGCAAAAATTGTGGACCTTTGTGAGAAAGGAGATTCATATATTAGAGAGTAAGCTTTTGTATATTCTTATACGATGGAACAATGTCTTTGATATTTTTTAAAGATATGTATATGTAATTGATTTTCTGTTATTTATTTATATTTGTGGAATTTTGCTCATAGGGTTTGTTTTGGGCCTGTGTAGGCAAACTGGAAATGTGTACAAGAACGTGAAGAGGAAGATTGAGCGAGGTGTTGCTTTTCCGACATGTTTATCAGTAAACAACTTGGTCTGCCATTTCTCTCCACTAGCCAGTGATGAGGCCGTGTTGGAAGAAGGTGATATATTGAAAATGTAAGATTTTCAGTGCTTGAATTTGTGACTATTTGTGGGGAAATGGGGCCTGTGATTTTTGCTATTACTCGGACGTTGATGGTTGCTTCTCTGTTTGTTTGCAGTGATATGGCTTGTCATATAGATGGTTTCATTGCTGCGGTGGCTCACACCCATGTACTTCAGGAAGGTCCTGTTTCAGGAAGAGCAGCCGATGTCATTGCTGCTGCAAATACTGCTGCAGAGGTGGCCTTGAGGCTTGTCAGGCCAGGAAAGAAGGTAAACATTTTGTAACTAGTTTTTACTGTAGCTGCATTTCTGTAATTGTTTGATTTGGTTTCACTACGTGTTGCTTTTTTTTGACTGAACCTTTTTTGGTAGGTGTAAGGTCATATGATATATAAGCAATTCGGCTTATTTATTTTGGAGATAAATTAGGTCGGTTATGTGTGTTGTTGATTGTGGGTTCTTGTTTGCCTAAATGTGTGCCTTTTGGATTTTGATCTCTAGATGATGTAAACTGTTATGGGCCATGGATAAAATCCGATGAAGCTTAATTGTCATAGTTACACTGATAGAGATCATTTATGTTTTTTCTTGTTGTGTTGGTACTGTATTCTGCATAATGAATGTTATCATGGAATTTCATCAAGGACTTCATTTGTCGCTACTCTGATTGAAATCGTTGTTAAAAGATTTTTTTTCCAGTTTTCCACCTTTTCTTAAAATTATCTTAATTTGATTTATAATTGATTGTAATTTGAACAATTTATCTCTGTATGATGAAGAAATTATTGGCTACGGATAAATTCCAATGAAGCCTGTTTTTGTCATAGTTACACTGACAGAGAATTGTTGATTTTGTTTCTCGTTGTTTTGTTATTTTTCCTTCATGATGGTTTCTGTCATGTACTGTCATCAAACACATTGTTATTTTTAATTCGGATGAAATTTTAGAAGAATTATGAACATGATTTAATTTTTCTTTCCATATCACCCCTCCTAAAATCTTAATGTGATTCATAATATCATAATTTAAATGTGTGAACTGATCTCTATATGATGAAGAAATTCTAGGCTATGGATAAAGTTCAATGATGCCTATTTCTGTCATAGTTACACTGATGGAGAGTTGTTCATACTCTGTTCTATTTATACCTGACTGACTGATTACCACCATTGGCATAATGGATCTGTAGTCAATCAGGCAAGAATATGTGGTATCTAGGCTGGTTCATGTAATGTGAAATATGCCTGTTTCTCAAGTTTTTGTTGCATTTTTTTATGCTAATTATGGTTATGTATTCTCTACCTGTATAATCTCTTACTATACAGGTTTAAGATATTCTATACCTGTATAATCTCTTACTATACTTTAAATGTTAATGTAATCTGACTTTCTTGTTATATTTATCAGTGAAGATCTAGATTCTAATAATTGTAGCAAATGTTAAACGTATATTAAAGGCAACTTTGCCGAGGTGATCAGTACCAAATTGGTTTCCTCTTTTCCCTGTTGCTGACACTAGAATTGGCTGGAAATAGTTTCATGTCTGTGCTGATTTTTATAGTCAGCACACTTGTCTAGTATAGCCAACAAAACATGGTGCCTTAATACACTATTATATGTTACTGTAATATGCCTTTCTTTTTATCCTTGTCAGTGTATGTCTGGATTCTGATTTTTTAGCAAATATTAAATCTGTAAGAAATGCAACTTTGCCGAGGTGATCAGAACCATATTGGTTTCCTCTTTTCCCTGTTGCTCATACTAGAATTGGCTGAGAATAGTTTCATGGCTGTGCTGGTTTATATAGTCAGCACACTTGTCTAGTATAGCCAACAAAACATGGTGCCTTTATATACTATTTTATGTTACTGTAATTTGCCTCTCTTGTCAGTGTATGTCTGGATTCTGATTTTTTAGCAAATATTAAATCTGTTAGGAAGGCAACTTTGCCGAGGTGATCAGAACCATATTGGTTTCCTCTTTTCCCTGTTGCCTATACTAGAATTGGCTGAGAATAGTTTCATGGCTGTGCTGATTTATATAGTCAGAACACTTGTCTAGTATAGCCAACAAAACATGGTTCCTTTATATACTATTTTATGTTACTGCAATTTTCCTCCCTTGTTAGCCTTGTCAGTGTATGTCTGGATTCTGATTTTTTAGCAAATATTAAATCTGTAAGAAAGGCAACTTTGCCGAGGTGATCAGAACCATATTGGTTTCCTCTTTTCCCTGTTGCCTATACTAGAATTGGCTGAGAATAGTTTCATGACTGTGCTTCTTTATATAGTCAGTACACTTGTCTAGTATAGCCAACAAAACATGGTGTCTTGATATACTATTTTATATTACTATAATTTTCCCTCTTAGCCTTGTCAGTGTGTATTTCTGGATTCTGATTTTTTAGCAAATATTAAATCTGTAAAAGTGGCAACTTTGCCGAGGTGATCAGAACCATATTGGTTTCCTCTTTTCCCTGTTGCCGATACTTGATTTGGCTGAGAATAGTTTCATGGTTGTGCTGATTGTATACATTCAGTACTCTTGTCTAGTATAGCCAACATTGTGCTCGATTTTAAGCATTATCCTTTATCCGTTGTTAATCCCATTAATATTCTTTTAATGTTTTTGTAATTGGCCTCTCTTGTTAGTCTTAATCAGTATATCTTGATTCTAGTATTTGTAGCAACGTTAAAGCTTTTAACAAAGGCAACTTTGCCGAGGTGATCAGTATCATATTGATTTCCTCCTTTCCCTGTTGCCAAAACTAGAATTGGCTGAAAATAGTTTTATGATTGTGCTGGTTTATATTTTTATTGCAGTACACTTGTCTAGTATAGCCAACATAACAATACCCTGTAGAAATCTTTACTTATCGTTATTTTTTATAGAATTAGAAAAGAGGGAAGCATCATATTCAAACCATTAATTTGGTTTAGATATTTTAATTATTTCGGACGTGGGATTGAATGCCTTTCCATTTATTAAACCTTAGTAAGGTTAACTTGCTTTGTTTATTAAGGGCCTATTGACTTCCTCCTTTCCCTATTGTTTAATTTAAAATAAGCTGAAAATTATCTTTTGGTGATGCTGATTTATTATTGACAGCTTGTTTGTCTATTTTAATTGCATTAACATTATTATTCATATACACAAGTGACGTTATTTTTAGAAGTAGATGCTCATTCTTCTTTTTAATCGAATTATTTTTTCACAGAACAAGGACGTAACTGATGCTATTCAAAAGGTTGCTGCTGCCTATGACTGTAAAATTGTTGAAGGTGTTCTCAGCCACCAAATGAAGCAGTTTGTTATTGATGGGAATAAAGTTGTGCTTAGTTTGTCTAATCCAGACACAAGGGTTGACGAAGCAGAGTTTGAGGAGAACGAAGTTTATGCAATTGATATAGTAACAAGCACGGGAGATGGCAAGGTAAGTTAGTTATATCAACATATTTCCTAGTATTGTACACCATATGCAAAATGTAAATTTTCATTGTCTTGCAGCCGAAGTTATTTGATGAGAAGCAGACAACCATCTATAAGAGGGCTGTTGATAAGAGTTATCACTTGAAGATGAAAGCATCTAGGTTCATCTTCAGTGAAATCAGTCAGAAATTTCCTATTATGCCATTTTCTGCTAGGTAACTTAACTTTTTTTTATACTCCATCTACTAGTATTCTAATTCTGATCCTCCTCATTTCTCTTAAAATTTCATTTGTTTTGTAATAGGGCTTTGGAAGAGAAAAGAGCTCGTCTGGGTTTAGTGGAATGTGTCAACCATGAGCTCTTGCAGCCATATCCTGTTCTGCATGAAAAGCCTGGTAAAAAACCTTTGATTGGTAGCATAATTACATAGCCAGATGTAATTTATTTAAGCCTTTGTATGATTGATTACACTGTTTGTTTTTCAGGTGATTATGTTGCTCACATCAAATTCACAGTCTTGTTAATGCCGAATGGATCGGATCGGGTCACATCTCATACACTCCAAGAATTGCAGCCTACAAAAACTATAGATGATCCTGATATTAAGGCCTGGCTAGCCTTGGGCACAAAAACAAAGAAAAAGGGTGGTGGAAAGAAGAAAAAAGGTAGGATGCAAGAGGATCTTGCTGTTTGGTTTGTATCATACTTTTATATTATTGAACAAATCATCTAAAATTTTATTATTCCATGTGTTGAATGGCTTAATAAATAGCAATGTTTGATTGTTTGTACAGGTAAGAAAGGGGACAAGGTAGATGAGTCAGCTGAAGCTGAGCCTATGGACTCAACAAACGGGGCCACTTCTTAAGATTGAGTTAAACCCATCCTCTCTCCCCAAACAATGAAAGAAATTTTCATTTCATTACCCCTTTTCAATTTTGGTACATTGTTCACCAAATTGTATTTTGTTGGATTATGAATTTTAGTATAGTTTTCCGACCTTGATTCCAGTAGCAATTTTCATATGGTTCCTTAAAAAAACCAAACCGTTCACTTCAATGGTTTGGTTAATTATCCAAACTGTTTGTTAATTTGATAAAATGGTTTGGTTTTTGGTGAACTGAATCTGAATTAAATAGTTTTGGGCTGATTTTTAAAGCCAAACCAGTTTCAAGTTGGTTTTTGAATCATTGTGTGAAACCGTCTTTTTTATTAGTTTTCCAATAATTTTTTTGAAATATGTAAATTTTGAGATGAGTTGAAGCTGAAGGGGTTTGAATTCCATGGGTGAGGATTGTCTTGGAGTGAGGATGACAAACTTGAATTTGATAAGTTATCTCAAACAATTAAGTTAAATAACTGAGTAAAGTTATCTTCCATCCTTTCTTTTTGTGCAATGCAGAACATTCGTAATTTAAAAATCAGAATCAATGATTGTTAATACCTATATTATTTTCAAAAGAAATTCATGCTACTTAGAGTAAAGCATTCAAGTTGAATTGTACAGAATACGATGTTTAAATTCTTTTAACAAACTGATGAATTGAGTTGAAATTGTTTTAATAACTTCTGCAGTAATTAAAAACGTTACTTTACTTAAAAATTATGTTTTTATAATGGAATATTTAATATAATTATGTCATTCTAAAAATTTTACGAAAACTCAACATAATTTCTGTTTTAGTTCAATTTTCAGTTTTAATCATTTTAAAGTTTTTAAAATATTTTAAGAATAATATTTTGACAGTATAATGCATGTGATTAATTTTCTAAGGAGATGGACTTCCTGAATGTATTGAAGATAATGTTTAACAGATATTTAAATATATTTTTAGCTAAAATTAGTAAATTTTGATTTTGGTTCTTATAACTTTTTTTAATTTTTTATTTCTATCAGATATAAAATTGTTTTTTAACTTTTATAAAATTGTTTTTTATTTTATTTCAAAATTTTTTATTTTAAAATTTTGACATTATATTTAAATATTATTTTATATCGCTTAAAATTATTATTTAACTTTTTTGTTTTTAAAATTATTATTTAAGTGTTTTGTTCATTACATATGCATATCTTAGGGGAAGTTTTGCTACGTGTCATTTTTACCAATTTTCTTAGAAAAACAAAATACTTCAAACAATTGATACATTGAATGATAGTTATAAACATCATACAATTTTCAACTTTGATAGTTGTGTTAAAATAAAAAACAATTTTATGTAAACTTATATACAAAAATTATGTGTTTATGTAAATCTTGATGCTGACAACCTCTTTTATTTTGGTGTTAACTTCATTTTGTAATTCTTTTATTTCATCTTTGACTTCTTTTAAAATACAATTTCATTATTATTATATCTATAACTAAAACCAATAATATAATAATCAATCAAATTTGGGTCATCAATTATCTTCGCTAATTGGAAAACTAAATTTATACTCTTATAGTTTGTGCATACTAATAATCCAAGAAGTAAAAATTTTGATATCTCAAAAAATACTTCTGACTTCAATATTTTTTTTTTCATTTGAAGTGGAGAGATTAAAGTTGCACAAACTATGGAGAAAGTAAGGTAAACAATGACTAGACGAAACAAAATTCTTATGCATTCTAAAAAAAAAAGTATATCTATTAATATAAAAATTAAAATACATACTTCTTAGATTCTTCAATGCTATTTGGTGCTCATATGGTATTTTAAAAATATAATATCATCTATTTTTGCAGTTGTCATTGAACTTAACTCGACTCATACTTCAAATTGAGATTTGATTGAGAATGATTATTTTCTAGCAAAAAACATAATATAAAAGTTTTATGATACCAAACAACATCATCATTGTTATATTATTTAGGTTATGTATCCCTGAACAAATTGTTTGTAATTTATACTCATAGTACAAATTTAACTTGCATGATGCATTGCTATTTACAATACATGGCATTCCCAAGATATCCTTATTTGAGATAAGCAATGGCGAGTTTAATTTTTTATCTTTTTGTTTTAGTTCAAATCATGGTATTTTTTTGTATATATGATCTTTTTTTTCTAATTTTTGTATATATTGCATTACCTTTAGTTATTCATCCAGATGATGCAAGAAACGCAAAAAGAAAAAGGAAAATGCTGAATTGCACAACAAAAATGTCAAAGGAAGAGGTACTGCAATATAATTAAGTGTTTATATATATGTACATTGCAATGAAGTGTTGAACTCAATTGACATATCTAAACAGAAATTATAAATTAGACCCACAAATATTTTTCACAATTTTGAACCATGAAATTTAAGAGGATTTAGATCTTACGTTAGCTTATTAAATATAATAGACTGAGGTAAAATAATTATTCAGCTAACTTATGTTCTTAGATTATTTTTTGTAAACGCATTAATTTGTCCACTAACTCTCTATTTACAATGAAAACTACATGATAATTGCCAATGTATATGCAATTTCAATTAAAAGATATGACAATGCACCATATGGTGTTCAAAACAAGATACTCTTAACCGAGATGAATTGTAGTGGGGTTTATTTTTAATTTTGGTTATTTCCAAAGTATCTTTTTTTTTGTATAAGTATTTTCAAAATTATAAATATTGATTCAGATATTCATCCAAACAATGCGCAAAATGGAAGTAAAAAACTAAGTAATATAGTTGCTCAAATATCTAAATAGTAAATCTAAATTAGACATACAAATATTTCTCATTTTTGATATCTGACATGGGTATGAATGAAAGTGATTCACAATTCTCAACAATGAAATTGAAGATTACTCAAAGCTAGCATGAGCTTACTAACTCTTATAGCTTGTAAGGTCAATAACTATAGTTATTATGCGACTATATATTATTAGTTTATTTTTTTAAAACTATCTAGTAACAACCTATTTAAAACGAAAACTAAGGGTCCAATTGTTACTGTATATGCATGTGCTTTTAATAGTTGTCAGAATGCACTATATGACATTGAAAACAAAATATTGTTAACTGAAATGAATTGTGGTGAGGTTCATTTTTATTTCTTATTTTTTCTTAAATATGTTTCATTTTTGTATATATATAGTGTATTTTACGTAATTCATTAGCTTCATTTATTCATCCAGATGATGCAAACAATGCAAGAAGGAAAAAGAAAAATATATTTGTTGAATTGCGCAATAGAAATGACAAGGGAAGAGGTGGTATAACTTTTTGAGATGTTTATGTATTTGTAACATGGAATTAAGTGTTCAACTCAATTCACATATTACCTTGAAATATATATTCTTTCAAAACTTATTCATTTAGATTCTTTCATTTTTGAAAAATTTATTATTGAAGAACTAATTCATGATAAAATAAGCATGTATGAAAGGAATGCATCTTTGTCTCAATGTCTTATTGCTGAACAAGTTGATGTCTACGAGAATATCATGAAAATAGTATTTTGAAGTTGGTGGATTTTTTTTCTCATATGGATATGGTGGAACAAGTTGATGTCTACAAGAATATCACGACAACAGTATTTTCCGAAGTTGGTGGATTTTTTTCTTATACAGATATGGTGGCACAAAAAAACTTTTATGTGGAGAACATTGTCCACTTTCATTATATCTTAATGGATGATTGTGTTGAATTTAGCTGCTAGCAGTATTGCTTCTTTGTTGCTTTTAGCGGAGAAAACACTTCATTCTATATTTTGCATTTCATTGTTAATAAATGAGGATTCAACCTGCAACATAACTTAAGGAAGTCTTCGTGCTAGGTTGTTCATTAAAACTAAATTAATTATATGGGATAAAGCTCCAATGGTGAATAGATTATGTTTTGAAGTTTTGGACGGAACTTTTAAGGGACATTGTGAGAGTTGAAAGTGAAGAAAATTGTCATAAACCTTTTCGAGGGGTAAAGTCATTATATTGGGAGGAGATTTTAGGCAAATTTTGCATGTTATCAAGAATTTATCAACATATGACATTGTCAAGGTAACAATAAACTACTCTGCATTATGGAAACATGACAAAGTCTTTAAACTTTAAGAGAATATGAGATTAAGTATTGAGCAATCATTTGAAACTGCAACAAACATTAAAGAGTTTGTTGATTGGATCCTTCAAATTGGCAATGGAGATATGAACTTAAATGAAGTTCGTGAAGGCATTATCAAAATACCTCAAGATCTTTTAATCGAAAATATTGAACAACCTTCACGAAACTTGATTGAATTTGTTTATCCTGACTTCCTATAGAATATGAGCTATGCTGGATTTTTTTTATGATGACGCAATACTTTGTCCTACAACTGAATGTGTAGATGAAATGAATAAGTTTATCTTATCTTTAACACATGAAGAACAAATTATTTATTTAAGTTCATACACACCTTACCAATGATGAACAACAAAATGTTCAAGCTAAGTGGTTTACATAATTTTTTTTGAATGATATCGGATGCTCAGGAATTCCTAATCCTTGTCTTAAACTAAAAGTCACAGTTCCTATAATACTTCTAATAAATATTGATCAAGCGAATGGACTGTGTAATGTAACAAGATTACAAGTCAATGACCCGGGGAAGAATGTTATTGGTGCCACAATGATTACACGATAAAGATATTGGTGATAAAATATTTGTACCTAAAATGAACTTGATTATTTCTAATTCATACTTTCCTTTTAAGTTTCAAAGAAGACACAATATCTTTGTGTTTTGCAATGACAATAAATAAAAGTCAAGGTTAAGTCCTTTCTAAAGTTGGTCTTTATCTACCACGTTCATTATTTACACATGGTCAGTTATATGTTGTTGTTTCCATAGTGAAATCTAAAAAAAGGTTGAAATATTGATTTTGAATGAAGATGGAATAACTAATTCAACTACTAATGTGGTATACAAGGAAATATTTGAAAATTTTTGCAACATATTGTTACAACCATATATATTAGGTATGAACATTCTTTAATTCAAAATTGATTTATTTGTGGTTTCTTTTTTATTATATATGAAGCTAACAATGTTAATCCATTGTCTTTTATAATAATACGTTTCTTTCATTTTATGATTTTAATCATTTCAAGAAGACAATACTCAAATCTTTAAAGGTACAAGTCTACACATAATGGATAGCTTCCATAATTATAATTTTTTAAATTTACATTTGTTTAAATCAATTTATTCTTATTTGTATTACTTTCAAGAATGTTAATGTGATTTGTAACCATAACTATGATTTTCCACTATAATCTGTAATTCAATCATTATAGTTTACACATGTTTTGTTACATACTACTCCATAATGACAGTGGTCATGCGTCAAGTTTGTTTGTTTTTGTATTATTTTAGTTTCCATATAATAATAGATTTTTTTATCAACATTCGTTCTCAAATTATGTATTCAAACACACAATTTTGTATTACATTTTTATGTCAGTTTAAAAAAATAAATGCAGTAATCATAGACTTAGGAATATTGTGGTTTGTTAACAAACTGAAGCAATAAGGTAGCACAAATACTTGCTCAATATGACATAGACAAACATGAATATACATATTTGTTAACATCATATCTTATATAATTTTATTTTATCTTATTTTTTTCTCACACTATTAACCTCAGTTGTATGTTTGCTTTAAAATATTAAGACAAAATCTATTACAAGTAATGAATCATTCTTCGTATTTGATAACTTTTTCTTTGTGTAATTAATGGTATTTAGGGTTACATCTCTTTGTAGATCTATTTTTTTATCCACAACTTTTTGTTGTTGTGTAATTCATATGTTGTGCTAATTCATATGTGTTGACATTAAATCTCGTATTGCTCAACACTCAAATTATGGCAGCTAAAGAAAAAAAACTATGTATTCCATTTGCTATTGTTTCTTCACTTTTGTTATGTTGTGTGGCTAAGTGCCTTTTCTCTGACAAAGCTTTAATCAATCTAATATATTTTCCAATACCTTATAGGTTGAAATTGTTATTGTGCAAATAAGTTATGTTCTTCCATGTCACTTATTGCAAAATTGTTGTATACAAATTCTGTTACATATAGTTATACAAAAGTTAATAAAATTCGATTACAGTACTTTGATCTAATATACACTTTGCAGTCTTATTTCAATTTTTTTATTTAATAATATGAAATGCTCAAACTTATGTTTTCAAATTTAATTCATACATATAGGTTTATAGATTTTATGTTTTGACTTGGTGTCTTATTAAGAATGTGTTCACTTCTTTCCATGTTGTTAACATTCAAAACAAGACAACTATACCAAAATATTATCCTGAAGATGTTATATCCTGTATTTTTGCAGTTGCCAGTGAACTTAACCAAACTCGTAGATCAAAATCAAATTCCATTGAGAGTGATAGTTTCAGTACCAAAAACCAATAAATAAAAGGTATATGATATTAATATACTACTTTATTTGTTTATTTAATACATCCTATTTCATTATTCCTTTAATCACACACAACTTCCAAAATGTCCCCTCTTCAAAGCAGAGACTGTTCAACCATCCCCTCTTGAAACCGTGCAATCTTGAAGCCTACGGTTAATTTAAGGCTACCTTTGTTACCATTGGAATACAAACATGACATTTATTACACGACATTAATTATTAAACAACCATTACTCTTCTATAATCCGTTAAAATCCATACTCGACTGTCTCTATTCCTCATATCTCTCTGCAGTCTCAACATTTATATTCTCTGTGTATTATTCCATTAAGGAAAAATGTTGAGCACACAAACAATTTTCAAAAGGGACAATAAAGACTTTTTTGGGTGCATGAGTTTCAAACATCAGGTATGTTATTTTTGCTTTTATTAATCGTTATCTTTTTCACTCTTAACAAGTTTAGATAATTTTGTACCTATATACCATAATTTACTAGAAATTTGGCAATGTGAACTGTGTATTTGCTCTCTAGTTTAGAGGAGAGCTTTTTTTTTTTATCAACAAGAAAATAATAAAATAATAAGGAATATCTCAGGGATACTTCAACCCTTATACAATAGATCCTAACAATACCATCTACTTTTACATGTCAAACTTAATAAAACATCATAAATGAATAATTTCTCAAGCACGATCTGCAAATATAATATTTCATAAGGACATTACATGACATTCAAAACCTTGCTCTGAATTCCAAATAAAAAGTTCTAAATAGAACCAAAAAAACCTCATACAAAAACCCAAATCACAAAAAGGTATTCAAAGCACTTCCACCTTTGAATTCCAACAAGGCTCATTTCCTTCATAATGATTCATCTCTCCTAGTATTTGACCCTGCAAACACTACACATCCTTTCCGCTCCAAAACAATTGGCAATATTTTGCAGTTAATAAATCGAAGAAAAGAACTCCCTGCAGTCAACAAAATACAAATCAAGATCCTTTCACAATAAACAACCTATAAGAAGAAAAAACAAACTACGATCTTGTCTAAAACAAGCCAAAAACTATTACATAAGACACAACAAAAGAACACACCTCAGTTACCTTTTCTAATGTATCACATACATTCCAAAGGTTTCAATCACCAATCGGAATAAGAAAATTCTATTACATGTTCCTTTGTCAGTAACCACGACCAAACTTTCATTTGTTCAATAGTGAAAACTTCCACATGATCGACTATATTATTTTTTAAAATACAACCATTCCTGTGTTTCCAAATCTCTCCAATTATTCCTACTTAAATACTCCCTCAAATTCTATTGCTCGTAGCATTCAAAAAAGGAAATTTGTTATGCATAAAATGTGATTTCACATCATAATGATTAATCGTTGACACCCCCAACCAATTATAACACCCCCCCCCCAACCAATTAACCGTATACCTCCATGAATCCCCCTCCCTCCAAATCCAATTATCAACTTTTTTCACAATCAACAACTTCCTTATTGACCCACAGAGACAACAATTGATCTACTTCATCTGACTTCCAAACAAACAAGTTCCTTCTCCATTCCAAATTCCAACTCTAACTAACATCGAACCACTCCTCAACTTGTTTCAACGTATTATCTTCATTTAAAGATAGACCAGACAACCTTGGAAATTCCTTCCTTAGCTTTACTCTCTCCAACCACTTAACTTTCCAAAATCTTACATTTCCCCCATACCCAAATCCCACATGCCATTGTCGTCAAATTTGTTTTCCCATTCTTCTAACCTCCAAATCCTTTTCAAATCTATCCACCTTAACAAATCCTTATTGCTAATTATATTCATCTTTAGATCTTTCCAATCCCCATATTTAGACTTAAGAATATCTTTTCATAAACCTCTTTCCTCCGACTTAAGCCTCCAAATCCACTTACCTAATAAAGCACAATTAAAAATGTATGATGTCTATCACACCTAACCCACCAAGTGCTATAGAGAATCCAAAATCGAAAATTTTATTGAACAAAACCTCATAACTCAATGGGGAGTTACAAAAGAATCAACCAAAAATGTTTAACCTTTCATGCGGATGCAAAACAAAAGAATTACAAAGAAGAAAAGAAACTAAGAAAACCCTATGAAGCCCTCATTTTCTCCGTGATGCTTGTGTCCTTTTATAGGCTTTTCTGCTTCAAGGATCTTGGGAAAATATTTTAGTTTATATTTTGTTAACAGTTCTAACTTTTCAGAATTATTGTATTTTGTATAAGATTTGCTTATAATCCTGTTTTTGAAATATTGTAGATTTTATTTTCTCTTTCTTCTCCTCAGAATTTGTTTTCTGTTTTGGTTTAAGAAGCAACTTGGACTTTTGCATATTTTGTCCATTCAAAAAAGTAGATGTTTCCTTCTGATAATTTACTCTAAAGACATAAAATTAACAAAAATAAGAGTTAAGGCCAAAATAAACCCAATTATAAGAATATTAATTAAAACAATGAATTTATTTATCATTATACATCAATAATCTATGGTTAAGGCTATTGAGTGTTAATAAATATATGTTCATCACAAACCTTTTCCCAAGATACCCAAGCTATTTTCCTCCCCCTCCGAACCCCAACCCCAAATAAACGATCGTTGAACCATTTTTAGCTCTTTCATCACTACCATAGAAACAAGAAACATCGATAAATAAAATAAAGGTATGGAGGTTAGTATAAATTTTATCATACAAATCCTACCAGTCATAAATAAACGCTTCCCTTTCCACATGTCCAATCTTTTCCTTACATTTCCTAACACACTTTCCAAGAATTACATCTCTTATGATTTCCTCCCACCTCCATTCCCAAATAAGTAAATGGAATTTTCATTAAATCATAGTTGAGGATTTAAGCAAAAATACACATATATTTCTAAATATGTATTCATATTTTTATTGTATTAAAATAATACAGTTTAAAAAAATATAAATATATATTTTCGTAAAAACATATTAAAAATGTTAAAAAATAAAGTTAATATATATATATATATTTTTTTGTGTGATAAGGAAAGTTATTTAGTTCTTTTAAAATAAAGAAACATGACTTAATTACTTATTTTATTAAAAAAATACTTTTTTTATTTATTAAAGTATAAAATGGTTTAATTAAAAAATAATATTAAAATGAGTTAAGAAAAATGTATTTTTTTAAGTAATGTTTTCTTTGTAAAGAAGTTATTTAACTATTTTAAATTAGATATATTTGCTAAGTATTATTTTATTAAATAAATATTTTTATTAATTGTTATAGAATAGTAAATAAGTTATCATAATTTTAGAGATAAATTTGTAAGAAAATATATAAATGAAATAAATAAGTACCAAAGTGTATCTTATCTGTTGTTAATGATTACAGGTAAATAAAGAAATAAATAAGAGGAAGAAATGGACTGTAATAACCCTTTTCAATGGTTTTGTTCTTACAATGAAAATGTAAAATCCTATTTAAGCCAAAGCAACTTCTGGTAGTAACCCTAGATTCACTAAGCCACACTCTTGCCTCATTCTTCATTTTCCTTTTTCCATTTCCATTTCTAAAACCCTTTCATTTTTCACCCATTCTTCTGAACTGCATCATCTTCAAACCTTCTCACTGTGAGGTACTTCAAACTCCATCAATTTCTGAACTTTTCATCTGGGTCTTTCTTTTCTCTTTCACGGCCTAATTGGATGTATGTTTGCCTTTTGTTTCTTTTCATCGTTTTGTCCCGTTTCATTTGTGTCTTTCAGAGATTACAGACAGAGGGACTAAAGGGTTGTGCTGCCATGTCGGACGACGAAAGGGAGGAGAAGGAGTTGGATCTTTCTTCTGCCGAAGTGGTAACCAAATACAAGACTGCTGCTGAGATTGTTAACAGTGTGTTTCTCACTCTCTCGATGTCTTTTGTTGTCTCAAGTTCTTTCTGGGTTCTTGTTTTTTTTCTACATTGGACACACTCTCCTCTACAGTGTGTTCTTGACTCTCTTAATGTCTTTGGGTTATAAAATTCTATCTAGGATTTTGGTATTTCATACATTGGATACAATTTTTCTTTTGGGAACTGGGCTGAACCTTAAATTATTTTATATTTACATATCTGGTTTATAGTAAATTTTGATGTTTTGTGTGATTGTCTTTGATTTACAGAGGCCTTGAAGCTTGTTATTTCTGAATGTAAACCTAAGGCTAAGGTTGTGGACATTTGTGAGAAAGGGGATTCATATATTAGAGAGTAAGCTTATTTTTATGTTTATACAATGGAGAATTGTTTATGATTTTTAACATGTGTACATGTAATGACTTCTTTTTTGCTTTTTAGGAATTTTGCTAATAGGGTTTGTTTCGTGTCTTTATAGACAAACTGGAAATGTTTACAAGAATGTGAAGAGGAAGATTGAGAGAGGCATTGCTTTTCCTACATGTTTATCAGTAAACAACGTGATTTGCCATTTCTCTCCACTAGCCAGTGATGAGGCAGTGTTGGAAGAACGTGATATATTGAAAATGTAAGATTTTCAGTGCATGAATATGTTATCTGTGGTGGGAGAATGGAGTCTGTGGTTTTTGCATTTACTTGGAAGTTGATGGTTGTTCCTTTGGTTGGTTTTGCAGTGATATGGCTTGTCATATAGATGGTTTCATTGCTGCTGTGGCTCACACCCATGTACTTCAGGAAGGTCCTATCACAGGTAGGGCAGCAGATGTCATTGCTGCTGCAAATACTGCTGCAGAGGTGGCCTTGAGGCTTGTCAGACCAGGAAAGAAGGTAGTCAATTGTAACTAGTTTTTACTTTAGTTGCATTTTTGTAATGGGTTGATTTGGATTTTACTAAATGTTACCTTTCTTGAGTGTACCTTTTGTTGATAGCTGTAAATCAAGTGAGTAAGCATTTCAGCATAGTAAAATTGGAGAGAAATTAGTTTGGTTCATGTGTATTATTTGAAGCGATTTCATTCCTCTAATGTGTGGCCTGTTGATTTTGATCTCTAAATGATGCAAACTATTATGAGCTATGGATAAACTCCGATGAAGCTTAATTGTCATAGTTACACTGATAGAGGTCATTTAGGGTTAATCTTCTGTGGTCTTGCCAATTGATTACATTGCTCATCTTTGAAACTCCTCTTGGCTGTACTGTGTTGTGTATTCTGCATGATTAATTCTATCTTGGACTTGCATCAAAGACTTGATTTTTGTTCTGATAGAAAATGTTGCATAAAAAGTTCTGCTTTATATCTCTCTGATTTCTGTCAAGTTTTACATGTTCTCTCAAAACTATCCTAACGTGGTTTTTTTTATGGTAGTTTGATCAAATTTTCTCTGTATGATGAAGAAATAATAGGCTATGGATGAACTCCAATGAAGCTTGTTTTTGTCATAGTTACACTGATAGAGAATTGTTGATTTTTTATCCATTGTTACGTTATTTTACCTGCATGTTGAATCTTATCATGCACTTTCGGCAAATACTTGTGTGCTTTTTAAATTAATTTTTATTCTGATGAAATTTTGGAAAAATTATAAATTTGATTTCGTTTTTCTTTTCAAATCCCCTTGTACAACTACCTTGTTATGATCCATAATAATATTGGATTTTGAAGATATGAACGGATCTCTATTTGATGAAAAAAATAATAGGCTATGAATTAACTCCAATGATGCCTGTTTCTGTCATAGTTACACTGATAGAGAGAATAGTTCGTCCTCTGTTCTATATATGCCTGATTGATTATCACTATTTGCATTTTGAATGCCTAGTCCACAAGGAAATAAAATTTTCAATCAAGGTTGTTTCATCATATGCCTTCAAGTTATTTTGGGCATTTTTAGATGTTGACTATGATTGTATATTAAGGGTTTATGGTATCCTTTACCTCATAATCTCTTCATATACTTTTTATATTACTGTAATTGTCTCTTGTTTAGGCTTCATGAATGTATATATCAAGATAAAACATTTGTAGCAAATTAATTATAATTAAGGCAACTTTCCCAAAGTTATCAGTACCATATTGGTTTCCACTTTTCCCTGTTAATGATACTAGAATTGGCTTAAAATTGTTTCATGGTTGTGCTGATCTATACCGTCAATGCACTTGTCTTGTATAGCCAACGTACTATGTATTAAAACCATTACTTATCCTTTACCTGTCTGATAATCCCTTGTCAATACCGTCAATGCACTTGTCTAGAATTGGCTGAAATTTTTTTCATGGTTGTTCTGATGTTAATGTAGTTTGCCTCTCTTAGCTTTATTAGTGTTTATCTAGATTCTAATGTTATTCTAGTTTGCCTCTCTTGTTAGCTTTATTAGTGTTTATCTAGATTATAATGTTACTGTAGATTGCCTCTCTTTTTAGCCTTGCCAGTATATGCATTGATTCTGATATTTGTATCAAATGTTAAAAGCTATAATTAAGCAACTTTGCCGAGGTGGTCATACCATATTGGTTTCCTCTTTTCCCTGTTGCCGATACTAGAATTGGTTGAAAATAGTTTTTAGTTGTGCTGATTTATATAGTCAGTACACTTATTAGTGTAGCCAACATAATTCTGTTAAAACCGTTACCTGTGTATAATCCGTAGCATGCATTTTAATGCTACTATTTGCTTGCCTCTCTTTGTAGTCTTTTATGTGTATATTTGTATTAAGTATGTAAAGCTATACTAAAGGCAACTTTGCCGAGGTAATCAGTACTATATTGGTTTCCTCTTTTCCCTGTTGCCTATACTGGACTTGGCTAAAAAAGGTTTCACAGTTGTGCTGATTTAACTAGTCAGTTCACTTGTCTAGTATAGCCAAACATAATTCTCTTTTTTTAAACCATTACTTATCACTTATATTGGTAGAACTAGAAAAGTGGTAAACAATACCATATTCAAACCATTAGTTTAGTTCAATTATTTTTCATGTGGGATTCAATGCATACTCCTTTTTTATAAAACCTTTAGATTAAGGAAAACTTTGCTTCAATGATTAATGACTAAGGAAAAATAAGCTTGGAATACTGCTTTCCTATTATTGTCAGCATGCTTGGCTATTTTAACTAGCATAGTATTGATATTAATGTGAATACATCAATGACCTTCATTTTTTTTACAGAACAAGGATGTTTCTGAAGCAATTCAAAAAGTTGCTGCTGCCTATGACTGTAAAATTGTTGAGGGTGTTCTTAGTCACCAAATGAAGCAGTTTGTTATTGATGGGAATAAAGTTGTGCTTAGTTTGTCTAATCCGGAGACTAGGGTTGACGAAGCAGAGTTTGAGGAGAATGAAGTTTATGCTATAGATATAGTAACAAGCACAGGGGATGGCAAGGTAGGATAATTATATGAACATATTAGCTTGTATGATAAATCAAATGCATGATAAAGTGAATTTTTGTTCTCTTGCAGCCTAAGTTGTTGGATGAGAAGCAGACAACTATTTACAAGAGGGCTGTTGACAAGAGTTATCATCTGAAGATGAAAGCTTCTAGGTTTATTTTTAGTGACATAAGTCAAAAATTTCCAATCATGCCATTCTCTGCTAGGTAACCTGACTACTTTCATGTTTTAATACTGTCTCTGTTGGTGTTCTAATTCTGATTCTCTTCATTAAAAGTTAATTTGTTTTTTAATAGGGCTTTGGAAGAGAAAAGAGCTCGTCTGGGTTTAGTGGAATGTGTTAACCATGAGCTCTTGCAGCCATATCCCGTTCTGCACGAAAAGCCTGGTAACATTCCTTTGGCAAGTAGCATAACTAGATAACCAAGTGGTCATTTATTTTAAGCCTCTTCATGCATTATTTTGTTTGTTTTTCAGGTGATTATGTAGCACACATCAAATTCACAGTCTTGTTAATGCCAAATGGGTCGGATCGAGTCACATCTCATCCACTTCAAGAATTGCAGCCTACAAAAGCAATTGATGATCCTGATGTCAAGGCCTGGTTAGCATTGGGCACAAAAACAAAAAAGAAAGGTGGTGGAAAGAAGAAAAAAGGTAGGGGGAAGAGCTTGTTGATGTTCTGTTATACCGTGTTTTGCGTCCTGCTTTTATGTTATTGAATGGCTCAATGAATGGCTCAACAAATAACAATGCTTGGTTGTTTGCACAGGTAAGAAAGGCGACAAGGTAGATGAGTCAGTTGAAGCTGAGCCGATGGACTCAACGAACGGGGCTACTCCGCAAGATTAAGTTAACCCAATCCTCTTTGGAAACAATGAAAGAAGATTTTCATTTTCGACCTCCTCTTTCAATTTTGGTACATTGTTCACCAAATTGTATTGCTTGGGTATGAATCTTAGTGTAGTCTTCTGACATTGATACTAACAGTAATTTTTCATGTGGACATTCTAGTTATAGGTGTGGGACTGTTTCTGAACCGGTTTGAAATGAATGTTTCGAGCTGATTTCTAAAATCAGTCCAGTTTTGAATCTTTTTGTTTGAGAAATTGTTTTTTATTCGAGTATTCCGAAGTTGCAGCTTTTTAGATGAGTGTTTCAATGTTTTACTCGATTGAAAATAGAAAATCTAATGGTTTTAATAACGAACTAGTCTCCTCCATTAAGAAAATGAGGATGTTTTTTTGAACCTCCCTTGTAATTTCCATGTTTTTATTGTATTTAATTTAATTATAATTTAATAGTACTTTCAAGAAAGTTTATTTGGTTCTAATTTAACATATATTATATTTATGTAACTAAAAGGAACAAAATTAGCATTAGATAGCAATTGAAGTACTAGAAGTGATCCATTCAGATGAAAAAAATCCAAGAACAAAATGAGTTTCGCTTAGAGGAATAAATAGGGTTTAAAGGTTCGAGAAAAATTAAATTTACAGGTATAATTATTAAAATTTTATGTCATGCAGTAATAGACTTAAAGAATGTGACCTACTTCCACATACTTATTTTGGGTCAAAAATTAATTATGATATCAAATTATCTAAAATAGCTTTGTAATTGATAAAAAATAGTTATGATAAAAAAATTAATTTATTGGGGATTTTTTGCACATCTTTTATGTGAAATATGAGAAGCCAATCACTCTTTATTTAACAATTATCTTTAAATTTAACTTTTTTTTTCTGAAAGTTTTTATTATGAAGGGTTGGTTGAGTCGCAACGGAAACCAAGATTGACAGATTCCATCACAAACCAGCTAGTGGTATATCTAAGTCCATCACAACCCATTGATGATGCCTATTGTGGAGTATCTATCATTTGCTTGTGCACTACAAACACAAACAGTTAACCATCAGTGAAATGAACACACGTATCAATCACACTACGAGCTTTAGATGGTTACTATTTCATTAGACACACGTATCAGTCACAAAAAATGAACAGTAACCATCTGTGAAAGATCTGTCACTGGTTATGCATAATTTATTGTCGATCATGCATACATCGCAGTAGCAACAAATGAACAATGGACTTCTGTGAAGGGTCTTTATTGAAGATACATAGTTGGAACAGATGAACAGGCACATACAATCAATGTTAACATGCTCTACTCTAGTGACCGTTTACGAGGATTTTATATATCACCTTATAAACATTTCGTAAACCCAAACTCACTTTTAAAGCAAGAATACATATTTTGTCATCACTTTTGAACAATCTAATAATCATTAGTAAATCCTACAATCTCTAACTTCAATGTGGAAAATTTAAACGGTTGACTCTTCGTTTGCCGAATCTAAATAACCTCGAGCGTCGTAGCGATTTTATACTATTGTTCAGATATCCCGAACTTCACTTATCATTCGATTTAACGCAACACAGTGTGTGTGTATGACATTAGCCAGGGTAAAACCTGCAATTCAAATAACTTTCGGTAAAAATTGCACTACACATCCGAATGTGTCCAAAACAACATCTACAAACATCACATTTCCTGTCATTCTGAGTAAAGTAAATGAACACTATGGACTCAATGCTGCCCCTTTCTATATATAATAAAGGAACAGCATCCTATTTACAGAGTTTCACGCTGCCAACAGGCATAGACAAATGAAAATGATTATAATCAGGGGGAAAACCATGACATGGAAACAATTATAAATAAGTGTCAAAAACCACCAACAAAGCTTCAATATCATCCTGGAAAAAAAGAGATTGTTAACGTCAGATTCAACTACAGAAGCCATGAATTACAATCCATAATCACAGTAATTTCAATTAACATAATTTCAAGCATGAATGGGTATAGTGATTTTCATTTTGATTGCTCACTGAAATGTCTTGGTTCAGATAAACTACAATGGGCAACCAACCAGTTCATTAAGATAAAGCACCTTTTCAAATTGTTTATTACTATTATCATCGTCATGAATGCAAAACTAAATGCTTCCCTTCCGAGTCTAATATGATTTACCGTCCATAAATTTATTACTGTTTTGTTAAAAAAACCTAAAACATTAGGGAATTGGTAGCTAGGGCAAATAAAATAAAATTAGTAGAAAGGAAATGTATACCCTATAAGAAGTATCAGTCTATGAACACAAAAACTGAGCCTGCACATAGCACCGCCAGATCATAAGAAGTAAATGTCAGACCCAATTATGGCATCTTTAACGCCTGCTTCAATTGTGCAAATGCAGATGGATGCATACTGCTCATTGCAGCACTAAATAATTCTCCATGAATAGCAGCACATGTTTGTAGGTTTTCTTTCACACAGTCCTCAAGAGATAGCTGATTGATCCTGTCGGAAAATTTGATCTAGTGACAACATAAATAAATGCATTACTTTCTTTGTTACTCTCACAATGTACATCTTTCGAAATGGAAATTTCATCTAGTTTTTGCAGTTCTCTAACCTGTCTTTTTCTGAATTCTTTACTAGGAATAGTGCCCTCATCAGGAGATGCGCTGGAGCTCATGTCACCACTGTTATTGACAACAGACATGAAGAACTGTGTTTTCAAAACATGACTGAATGCCCTTTCATTAAAACCAGGAATGACCCCCTTTTTAATTTTAAAAACTGAGTTTACTTTCAGAACTAAGCTTTTGCAATCATTGGTTATTGATATATAAGAGACTTGCCCCTAACAAAGCTTCAGCTATTAACAAAAAAATACATGCATGGTATTTATATTACATCCCTAGCATAAAAAATATACCTGGACTCTTCCTCAGTTAAGTCTTCATTTCTGCCCAGAATCACACTAGTGCAAACACTGTATATCAAAACATGGGGTCAGTTACTCAATATTTGCAAACAATGAATACTATTTAAAGGTTAGTACCTCAAAATTTGATCCAGTTTGTCAAGTACTTGAGGAAGTCTTAATGTCAGAATAATTGAGAGGGCTAAACCAATTGTCTTCTTCTGGATGGAAGAAACATTATCTACCTGGAAAAATTATATGCATAAATTGAAAACAGAGGATACAACATAAATAGACCAAAATGACACACTTACACATAAAACTAAATACTGAATACAAATTTAATCAGATATTGATTTTAAGAAATGTGATATCCTACAGCATATTTAAGAGGGACACAACTTCTTCAAACCATGTGCAAACACTTTGCCCCTACCCACCCCCTTCACATTGTGGTAAGTAAAAAAAGTAAATGTATCAAATGCAGCAGAGTAATGAACCTAAACTAGGCCATGATAGAGACAATGAGATTCAAATATACTTCAGATACTGATACATATATACTTGAAAATAAAATACTTAGGAAAAACTGATTCAATTTGCTTATACTGAAGCAGTACAAGAGGGTATATATAGGCACTCTACCACCCCAGAAATAATTACAATTAAAAGTGACTCTTTGTATCTATCCCTACAGCATCTTGCTTGAATAATTACAACAACTGAATATACCTCCTCGTAACCCAACAAATAGATAATATCTTCTAGTGGATAAACATACATCAAAAGTCTAATAAATATAAATCATTTTAAAGTTGTGTATTTATTAAGTAATGCAACTCACAGGTTTGTCTAAGTACATACAAGACACAAATATGCAATATATTTAGAACCAAACACAGTCTCTTGAGCATAACCACACCAACCTTATCAACCCAAATGTCAACCAGACAAAGAAGTATATTTTCTTGAACTGGGATGGATGCTGTCTGAAGCAGTAGAGAAGTTGATGGATCTGATGCTAATTGGGCAAGAGAATTTGTATTCATCACTAAAAGCCTAGCAAGGATGGCAGCAGAAGATGCTTTAACAGATGTTTTAGAAGGATCGTGATCATCTCCTCCACTCAAACATATCACAATTAACTTCTGTAGGAAAAAAAAACAAAAATTCCAAGGCTTGAAACATTCTCCAGATTATGATATGGACTATGAAGCATAAGTTGATTAGCACATAGTTTCATTTATGATATCGTACAAGCTTATAACAGACATGCTTATAGAATACTTACTTGTAAAGTGCTGCTAATAAGTGGCGGCACTTCCATGGGGAAACACTGTAAAGAGGAAAAATTAAATTTAAATACTGCTTACAAGGATTTTTTAAAATATATAAGACAAGAAAGGAAAACCATCATCCAACTTATAATAAGGCCAAAAAAAGTTCACAGAAAATTCAAAATTTATTCACAAGCAGTAGGATATTCTAGTTGAGTTTCAAAAAATTTAACAGTTAGTTAGTTTTGGTGGCTTGGTTTTAAAAGTTAGTTTTTTTCTCCTAATTCGTTGTTTCAAAAATAAATTAGTTGACAGAATTTCCTATGAAGTTAAAGTTAGTTTAAAGGCATGTTTGTATGGTGGTGGCATCAATGACGACAATGATAGTAGTGGCGCTATAGACAATAATGAAGGTGGTAACAACTATGTATGACACCAGTCGAAGTAGTAGGCCTGACGTTAGAGAAAATGGTTGTGATGGCAACGGTGGTGATGATAGGGAAACAATGGGATGGGTTACCAAAGATAACAAAGTACTTTTTTTTAAACTAAAAATCAAATTTACAAAATCCTTTTTTCCTGGTTTTGAAATGAATGTAAAAGTGTTTTGAAATGGAGTAAAAGATCATTTCAAACTCCACTCTTGTTGAATACGTTTTGTTTTTTGAAAATTACATCTCAAAACCTAATTTCGAGCAACTTTTTTTTTATGCATCTCAATCCGACTTCTCTATCAAAAGTTATGACTGTTGGCCTTAGTTACCAAAACTTGTGTTAAGTTAAGCTATACACACACTTGGATGGGGTTTATTTCTAAAAGCCGAGAAAGGTGGCACTAACATAAAGAAACTTTTTTACCAAAAGAAATATATTCTTAAAAAAATGTTGGAACGATATTTTCTTATATGATTTTTTAGAAGTTAGATATATATTTAAAAAATCAATTGGAATTCTTTTATGAAATTAAAAAAAAAAACATATTTAAAAAAAATCTTAAACAAATTGGTAATAGATCCATGTCTATGTGATTAAAAATAAATTAGTGTTGGTAAGCATCCTACATTATGATAATGACCCAAAACATAAAAATGCCTAAGGCCATGGAAGCTCAATGAGTTAACCAAAAGATGCTAATGAAGATAGGACCTATGAAAGAACCTAATCCAAATTCAACAAAAGCATAAGGACAAGAGGAGGAAAAAAGGTGATAGAAGATATCAGCATTATTGGGTTCTTAGTATTGTCAAACAATATATGTTTGAGCAGTTGAGTTTGAACTCAAAGCATTATTCTGTTACATTACAAGATATCAAATATCAATAATATCAATGCTATCATTGTTTACTAAACCTGTAACTCTAAACAAGAGGCATCATCATATACCAAAAGTCTCAGTAGTTCTTATTCATAATTGTTAAGTTTGAAAATTGGCATGATATGGAATCATATACCAAAAGTCTCAGTAGTTCTTATTCATAATTGTTAAGTTTGAAAATTGGCATGATATGGAATGTCATACCTGTATTAAGATATCAACCACAGGAAGAACTGAAAGAAGCCCTTTGTCATTGACATTTCCGATAACTAAATCAAGAATCTTAGCAATATTTGTTGCATGCATGCTCAGAAAGTCATTTCCACCCAAAATTATGTAATCCTCAATTATGTTCACAGCGACCTGTACTTAAGATAAAGAGTATGAACATAAAAATTAAACAAAGATATTAAAATAAAGTCACTGACTGCGTGTTAAGGGTGGACACTAACTAAACCAGCATGAATACGTAAAAGTAATAATGATCATAAGCCCAATATAGTTATCATTTTTGAGAAATACAACACAAAGCAGTGGGATGTCATTGGCTGAAATTTGTATACTTCCATCAAATTAAAAACTGAATGATTACACTTTTTTAAAATTGTGCTGCACAAACTTGATAGTTATCAACTTACTGGAAACCAGCTGAATGTATATTACATAGATTTTCCTTCCATATATAATAGATATTAGACTACGCTGTAAGTACCTTTATTATCTAGTACATATCCCAAAATAGTTTCCCAGTTAGTATCTCAAATCTTACAGACATAGTTCCCAATGTAACAGACACGACTATCTTATCTTACAAATTTGTACACAAGAATCAATGATCTAAAAATTTTAGAAGGTAAGATGAGGGCAGTCTAGGGACTTGAATAAAAGGAACTTATTATCATTAATTCAAATATTATTATGCAAGTCATATAAACACACGTACACATAACATAGTTGTCACAATCCAGCAATCATGCTCCCTGAAAATTTTACAAGACTACTTCTAGTGCTACTAACACAATCACTAACTTTCTCTTGAATTCAGAGAACAGGAGTAGATAGTACATAAAAAAATTATTAGAGTATGAAGCTAGTTCTAACCTGTAAATGGTCAAAATTTCTTTCAATAATCTCCACAAGGCGTGAAAAATATTGTAACAATTGAGGGACCATTGATGGTGCGTGAGAAAGTGTGGCCTCCCACAACTGAAAGGTTTGCAGTTGAATTTCATGATATATTCTCACAATAGTACCATCTAGTTAGTAAAACAGAAAAAAAAAGTATTACCAGCATGCTATCTTCTAGGAGATTAAGTTCGTCTGGACTATTAATATCAATCCCATTCTCCAGAATTGGCAGCAGTATACAGTAGCAAATAGGTGACTGGTAACCAAGTGCAACCACAAAGTTTCTCAAAGCAACCAGAAGCTGTATCTGCAGCAGACTTTCACCAGAAGATTCCTCCCAAACCTTGCCACAACAAAAGCAATAGAAAGAAGACAGATCCAGTTTTGATTAGTCTGGGATTTAACTACAGCTACTCTGTTATGTCACTTGACACTTGCAGGGTAAAACCTAAGAAAAAAATAGCTATGTAAACTGATAGTTAAATCCATTGAGATCAATTTTGCTTGGGTTCTATGTCAACCATGATTGATCTTATTTATCAAGTTACTACTAATACAGATTGCAAATCCATTGAGACCAGAGTCGCTTCAACTCGAAGATGTAATCATATTTCATTCGCACAAAGCACACAATTTTTGCATGGCCAGGTTATCTACCTCAGTCTGTGTCCTGTTTCAAAATCCCTATTTTTATTTTATTGCATTTCCTCTTCTAAATAGTCAAAGGGAAATGACCACACAAAGTCTGCCTCTTTAAAAGAAAGACCAATCTTATATTCTTTTTTTTCAATTTTTTTTAATGAAAATCCAAATGTTTGCTCTACCACCCCTTTTACCTGGTTCTGATACCCAACCCACCCCCAGCCCAATGCCTTCCACCCTAATGCTGGTCCTCTCTCTGCTGCAGTGATTTGTTAGAGTGCTGTGCTTGTCATGCCAGTATTCTGAGTGTTGTGTAGTAGGCTGTGCATGTGTAGTCCAATTATGTCTTGTGTTATTTGACTTTCAAATGCTAATGTCCAGGACATCTGTGATGTTTTGTTTCGTTAAGTGAAAAACATATGCTATATTTTATCATTGACCAAGAATTTATTGATTCAAGATGTGCTATAACCTGAGCACCATAATAATGAGTTGTGTATTTACTCATGCCACACCAATTTTCCAGTAAAGAAACTGATTCACAACTTACTGAAAAAGAATTATTAGACAGGATATTTAAAATACAGAGCTTAGTAGACAAATAATAGACAGGATATTTCTTATCTTACCTTCTGAAAAAATTGCACCAACTTATTTGCAAATGGAATGACTTCACTAACATGTCCGATAAGTATAGAGATCAAATTCAGAACCTGAACCTGAAGAAATATTTACGGAACATGAGCAACAACTCACTCATAGTACCAAATATAGTCTCAGATTATAATTTACACAGTACGTGTTTCCTCTTGTAATGCAGATAAATTTGAGTAAACTGAAAGAAAATGTAATGGGCCTGTGTAGTCAAAGGCACTTATAGAGGTTGAGGTGATGCCCTTTAGTGAGGCACACATCTCAGCTGCATTAGACAAGATGCTAGCTTTTAGCAACAAACCAATAACATAAAGATCCAAAAGCCCATCTATCTAACTTGTCAATTAAAATGTTAAAGGGGGCCAACTGATGTTTTATCCCTGCTGGCTAATCAACAAAAACATCTGTGCCAGATGCATGGATCGAGTGATGTCATTGGGATCAACCAAAACACCATTTTTTAGCAAAACTAATATCTAGTTTGCTCTAACAAGGACTACCAGAAAACAAGCTAAAGAGAAATGGAACAAAGTTAATGTGGTTTACCCTAAATTGAACTATGAGTTACTACATCCATCCAAGGGCAAGGCAAAGAAAGTTCGCTATTATTAATGCACATTTTAAGGAAATAGGCACTAAGCACACAACTGCAATCCCAATAGACCCAATTCCTCACTGTTGCTGAGGTTTTACAACCTTAGATAGTAAGAGATTTAGTATACTACACAACCCTCTCCTTCCACCTCAAACATCCTTGAAAATTGCTTGTCAGATTACACTGCAGGTTATTTGGGTGGTGTCACATTACAGGCTAGGTCCATGAATTTTAAACTCCCAACCAAGGAGAATTATTCCCTTCGGTACCACCCTGCATTTCACCTTTTCAAACAGTGACTAAGATTTTTTTTCCAACAAAAAGGAAGAAGTTGCCTAGCAGTAGTTTTTACCTTTGAATCAAATTCCTGAACTTCCTCAAACAACTTAAAACACGAGTCCCAACAGATAGGGAGAAGATCCACAAACTCCCTTTCTGAAAAGTTTGCATCCTCAATATGTAAGCATAGGGATCGACATGCTGCCAGCTAAAAAATTATATGCACATGGTTAGTTTGAAACAAGATAGAAGAGAAATATATATATATATATATATATATATATATATATATATATATATATATATATTTATATATATATATATGCGCTCAACTAACAGGGAAACATTAGTAATGGTAGTAATGGCAGTAGGAATACATGTCTGCCTAACATACCTGGACCGACAAATCTTTACCCTGCAACAATCTGATTAAAGCACAGTATACAGGCCTTTTCGTATCATCTTTGATCTGTGAAGGATAGAAAATACATAAGAAAGTGAATACAAATGACTTTTCCTAAATTGAAGGTTTAGATGGATTAAGATAATGAGTTATTTTACTATCATAAAACTTTACTATACCAACATAGAAATTATTTAACCTGTCTAGGTTTTGAATTTCACAACAGTTGGGACACGAAAGAAACTAAGAAAGCTTTTAATCAAATCTTTTGAGTAAATTTACAATGAAAACATAGTTCATCAACAAATTAACTCAATAAATTGTATACCTCAGAAACCCACTGCCCCAAAATTATAGCAACTTTACGATGAATGATACGCTGATTTGGATGTTCATTTGAGAGCTCAAGTGATAAAGCACCATTAAACCTGCAAACAAATGGTTTAGAAGGAAAAGACAGAGTACTTTTAAATCCAGTGACATCCTACCAAAAGAAGGGTCTAACATAAAAAACTGTTTAAATAGACTTTGAAATACGCTGTGTCATTGAAGAAACATAAATCTGAACCATCAAATAAGATAACTAACTCTAATAACTCTTGGCAGGTTACAGTGCCTCATAGCATAGCACTCCTTGTGTTATGCTTAGATCTGATTGACACTGGCTTATTTATCTTTCCACCGTGCAGCTGAGATTATCTAGGAACAAACTTGCTTTTAGTGAGAATGAGATTGGTATATCCTAATTTGTTTGATTAATTTCTACAAATATGTCATCAAGGCTTTGAAATGGGAAATAACCAGTTGTGGCAATGCGCTCTATATCACACCTTCCAGTATCAGTTCAAAAGGAATGGCCACATCTTCAAGGGCATATCTGCACCTCTGATTTTGTTATGGGATAGAACTGTTTTCATGGTGTTTAGCAAATCGATATTTTAGCAGAATTGCATTCCAAACAAAGACCCAAAAGCTCTCCAACACTGACCAACTTTTTGTCTCTATTTTCCCTCTTTGTTTTGTGTTTGCCCACTGACCGTATATACAATGCAATTTAAGTAGTAATATGCATTTCGGTTGGAAAATGCTCCTAGGTGTCTGATGTAGTATAAGCAAAATCAATTAATAGTAACCCATCACAGGAGGAAACTTTGTGCAAAGTTCCATCACCAGTAATGGGTGGCTCCATGATTTCTTGAGTAGAAATTTGTATTAGCAAAAAGTCTAGACACAACAACCCTACAATGATCTTCAATATTTTAGGAATAAGATTGACCTAAGGATAACTTAGTAAATAAAGTATAGTAGCTTTGAACTTACCAGTCTTTAAAGCTCAGGTAGTTTGAGAGTTCATAATAAACATAAGCAGTAGCACCATAAGCAGCATCTTTGAGAAGCAAAGCAGGAGTAATTTCGGTCACAGAAGTTGGACAATTATTCATACTCTCTCGTAGAAGAGAAACTACAACAGGACCCAGCAACTAAAAGTAACAGTCACAACATCAACGTTAATCTATAGTCAACATAGCCAATGATTGAAATATTTCAACAACAGAAAATACAAGATAACCTGTGATGCATAATTGGCACCTACTTGGCTATTAGTTTCAAACAATACAATGTACAATGCTTCAGCGCATGGCCTCAATTTTTCTGTCCACTGAACCATATCCTGCTCATGGTGAAAAGACTCAGGGTTACGATACCACTCTTCCATATCACTTGCTGTCAGAACAAAATACCTGTTCGAAGATAAAGGCGCTGTTTAGGCTGGCAATAGAATGAATGATCATAATGAGAAATATCACTTTTACTCAAACAAAATACAATTATAAAGCCAATAACAGTAGCTTATCACCTCCAAAAAATTTTTTTAAAAAAAGAGAAGTTAAATTTTATCTCTCATAAGTTCTAATAGAATATCAAAACCTATATTTATTAACCACTTAAGATATCACCCACAGAAAGGCGTCAAAACAGGTTCAAGCCTGTGGGTCAACCTGGCCCACCACAGGTTCAGGCCAGAAATGATAATATTTTACAATGGGTCAAAAATTTGGACCAAGTCCACCTACAACCCGGGCTGACCCACCAACCCACCTAAAAACATTACCTAATTACAATATAATGTTAAATTATAACTTTAATTCTTTAATTCACTATGTATCATGTGAGAACTTGGAAAACTTGAATTTGAGAGACAAGTAATGTTAAAACTAGGAAAACATGAAGTTAAGGAGGACTAAGGAGTGAGGTGGAGTTAAATTTTTTTATTCATTATGTTTATGTATTATATGCAATCTTTAATCCTTAATTATGGAGTTTTAATTTTCATGTATAATGTTTTGTTAAATATATAAAACAGTTTTGTTAAATATATAAAACATTAAAATAAGAGAATTGTTTAATTTTTGTTTTAAATAATTATTAAAAAATAGGTTAGACTGATCCATTTAACCCATAACATCTGAACCGGGCCTTTTTCAGATTCTGTTTACAAGATGGGTCAAGTCCACGGGCCAGACTAGCTCGTTGTGACCGCTATACATGTCAGTCAAAGGCGTACAAACAGACAGCCATGAGTATATACACAAATGACACAGAAAAATCCATTATCTTACTTGCTATCACAGATTTTTCATAACTTGAAGTTCAAAAGCAACAACTTTGTTTTTGCAATGCAAATTACCACTTTTATGCCTCAATATGAACATTCTAGGAAGCAGTAGGGTATAAATACAGTTTCAGTAGATTTCAAATGTTTTATTTGAGTATATTTAATATAATGACTTATATGATCTCTCATACTTAATTTGAGAAATTTTATCCTAAAAGCCCTTCTGTAACTTAGAACCACAGCTGATTTCCTAAATATGTTCAGCTTTGTCGACTGGACACCGTGCAATTAAGGCACAATACCACTCAATGTAGACAAAAATATGCAATCTGTGAAAAAGAATGACTACTAAACAAGGTATCACTTTTGACTGTTGTGGAGAAACCAAAAGGCACTGAACAACTATTTTTTTTTAATTTAACTCTAATTTGCATAAAACGTAACGTTTATAAACACATAGCATATCCTTATGTCTCACTCAGCTGAGAAAACAAAACAAATACAAGTAAACTAAGCAAGCCAAGAAGTGGTTGGAAAGTGAATACCTTGATATCAATACATTACACAAGTGGACTATCCTTTCAGTGGGGAGAAGGGAAGTTAAAATACCACCAACTGCACTGGACATACTTTTCTTCATCAGCTCCATAGTAACTCCATTTTCATCCATCACCCTACCTGTAAGACTTGGCTTGTACTCCTTACATTCCAGAATATTTTTAATCATCACCATACACTGAATGAGAAATTGCTCAAACGACAATAGATATGGCTCAGGATCTGTTATCCTATTCAAACAGAAGTCCATGACAGAAGAAAGCACAAATTTATCACCAAATGAGTAAGGATGTCTTCCCTGAAAGGCAACTAAAATTTTCATCAATTTGGTGCATGCCCTCTTTACGAAGTCCCAAAATTTAGGATACTGCTTTGGAAAAGAAGAATCTGCAAACATAAATGTCTTGTAAGATTAAAAACAAAGTAACATTTTATGCACAATAAAAGGCACAGAAAGTAGCCATTGCAGATTGTACTGTGAGGAGGTGTTAGGGCACACCCTCCAATTAAGGTCCATGAAAGGAGAAATACAGCTATTTGATATAATTGGAGTAGCTGAAGAGTTTGTTAGTGGTTTTGTGGCTGTTATGTTGGGAAGCTGTGTATATAAGTGTTGCGGGTTTTGGGAGGAAGGTAGAGAAAAAAAGATTTGTGTTTTTAGTAGAAGGTTCTGGACTCTCGAAGTGCCAGAGTTATATGTGTAAACTTTCTGTACATTGCAAGTGTAATACAACAAAATCTTTTGCTCCTTTAGGGAGTTTCTTATCTTTCGAGTTTTCTAATCCAGTTTCTATAAACTGGTACAAGAGCTCGCTCTAGGCTTTGTGGGTGTTAGTTATACATGGTAACTACAAAAATGATGGAATTAAAAGAAGCTTTGGAGAGAAGTTTAGGAGCAAAATAGGAGGCAAGACTGTCTCGTATGGATGCAAATTTGGAAGCATGATTTGGTTCGCACTTCCCTTGGGCTAAGTTTTGGTTCAACACAAACTACAATGTCTATACTCAAATGCAATGTTGTCAAACTCATAATCGTAAGAGGATCAGAAAGGAGATAAAATATCGTAACTCGACTCGTAAGAGTTACTAACAGTGTTATCGATATCGGATAACAGAAAATATCAGAGACCCCAAAAACCCGTTAAGAAGTTATAATGCAAACCATAATGGATTATGATGGAAGCATTGTGGTCAAAAGAAATACAATATATACGTATAGATAGCTTAAAGAAAAGATTAAAAGTCGGTGTGAATTAGAATTATTAGGGTGCAACACTAATAATATTTTAAATGGGCCACGAAAGGCCCAAATAAACCTTATTTAATTAGGGTTTTAAATTTATATTGTTGTTCACTTCCTCCTGTAGAACACTTCTCCAATGACTTATTTGAATAGTTAGGGTTGCAATGGGCTGGATATTAAAAATGGGCCAAGTAAGACCCAAATGTTTGAATTAGGTTTTTTGAAATTAGCGATTTATTTATGGGCAACACCTCCTTCACTTTCATGTGCCGCACACGGCACCCAACATCCCACCTAATTTCTTCATTTTCCACCACCGTCACAGCCTCAACGGAGCGCATGTCGTCATCGCACAAGATCATTGAACCTTGCATGCCGCTGAAAACCTCATTTTCTCTGTCTTTTTCGCTAACGACATGTGGGTTTTAATTAGAGCAACCAAGTTCCATTTTTTTTGGCCAAAAATGGCCGCACACGAGTCATGATCAAGGATTGACAACCTCTGCCAATCCACTGAGCTGCACGGCACCTCACTTTGATCCTGATCCGTCTGCCGAGTCACCTCGCTTGGCCCTCCAAACTTGCTGACTTCTGTGAGCATACGAGTAAACTCGCTATCTTGACAACATTGCTCAAATGTCCCCTTTTAAAGCTCTTTATGGTCAAAACCCTCCCCCTTTGCCAAGAGGGACTATTGTTCCTTCTCGAGTTGAAGAAATAAATTATCTCACTTTCCAACAAGACTCTTCAATGAAAGAGTTATGGAAGAACTTGCAAAATGCCCAAATCAAATCAAAAGGTATGTTGATAATCATCGTCGGGATGTTCAACTAAAAGTGGGTGAATCGGTATATCTCAAGTTGCAACCATGTAGAATGAGATCCTTAGCTAAAATGGTGAATGAAAAGTTAAGTCCCCATTATTACGGTCCCCACAAAATTCTCGCTAAGATTGGAGTTATGGCATACCAAATGGAACTGCAACTATGTTCTAAGATTCATTCAGTTTTTCATATGGTTCTTTTAGAGAAGGTTATATATCCTACACAGAAATCTCAACCCCGCCCTGAAGGATTAACGGACAAACTTGTGTTGACTTTGCCACTAGAAGTCGTGTTGGATTGCTGAGTCAATAAGGGAGGACACCAAGAATTATAGTCAAATGGAAGCAATTACCAAAATTTTAGGGTAGTTTGGAGGAAGTTTCTATAATGGTTGAATTCCACCTTGAGGACAAGGTGAATCTTGATAGGTCAGATATTATTTAGGACACACCCTCCTATTAAGGTCTATGAAAAGGGAAATAAGGGAGAGAGAAATACAACTATTTGATTTAATTCATGTAGCTGAAGAGTTTGTTAGTGGTTTTGTGGCTGCTGGTTGGGAAGTTTTGTATATAAGTGCTTGTGAATTTTGGGGGGAAAGTAGAGAGAAAAGGATTGCATTATTAGTAGGAGGTTCTGGACCTTCTAGTGCTAGAGTTGTATGTGTAACTTTCTGTACATTGCAAGAGTAATACAACAAAGTTCTTTTGCCCCTTTGGGAATTTCTTATCTTACGAGTTTATAATACAGTTTTTACGATGGGAGGCAATATTAACATTTAAAGGTTTAATTTTTTTTAACACAACATCCACTTGCATATCATATAGCCACTTGCAAAAATAAAGAGAAAACAAAAACTAAAATACAACTTTAGAGGATACTGACAAATAAAGATAGATTAAGATACACATAAACATGGTGACAATGATATATGTTAAATATCCAAGTCTACAAAGATTCAAGAAATGGTAGTCAGTGTATTTTCTCGTTGTGCTTTACATAAAAATCACTTTGAGGATCATTCACTCCTTATTTTATCTTTTCCTATAAATCCACTATCTACCTTGGTATTTAAATTTTTTTCTCCACTATTTATTTATTTTCTGTTTTTTGTTGACTCTTAACCATGCAATATCAACTACCAGAGTATTGCTGGTCTTGTAGCTGTCAAGGAGAATTTTCCTTGGAATTTGACTGGCATTTTCCAATAAAAAAAAGTGTGCCCAATTTCTTATCCATTTCATCCAGCCAGCTTGACTATTATTTGCAACATCATTCTCTTCCAGCTCAAGTTTAGAACATACTTCTACTGGCTCACCAACTAAATTATATCATCCAACCTCTGGCAAAAAAAATACATTAAACATCATGTCTGGGCTTGCTACTCCGACGAACAAAACATCCAATTGTGCCTAAGCACATTCAATCATAAGTTAAAGATTGTGGAGATAAAGTTCACATACAGTAAAGATCTTCCCTTACATCTCCAAAAGTTTGCATACCAATTCAAAGAAAATCTATCCACACAATGTTGGATCATCAAAATCCCATTTCCACATTATCATTCTTCAAAACTGTAACTTGACATGCTTTTGTGTAGCACACTGAAGGTACAACTTTTCTCTACGAACCAAACTATTCTTAATCCATTCTAAAAATGTTTATAATATAGTTATTTCTCCTAAAGTCGACATGAGGATGAAAATATATACACCAAAAATAGAAGCCTCACAGTATGGAAGGAGTGATTGAATGGCACTCAAGAATACAGGTGCGACTTCCTTGACTGGCCGAACCTCCTGCAAAATATAAGTAGTAATATAAGGCTGAATACCTTAACTTACAATTACCAGAAAAAAATATCAGAGTGCTCAACTCTCAAAACACACACTCATCATAGAGAATTAAACAGGGGATGGATGGAGAATTTACCTGAAAACACTTTGAATCACTTTGAAATCCTGAAACAATTAACTGCCTCACAATCTTTGAACATAACAACCATCTCTCACATGTAAGATACAGTTCATGAGGCTGATCTTCAGCATTTAAACTAGAGCTTTGAGAAAGAGAAGAGAAACCATGCAGTATTGTTTGCACATCACTTTGCCAAAGGCGCCAACTATAATCAAAGAAATGAGACGATATCTGCCAGACAAAATGATTGTATATTTGAATACAATGTACTAAACAGTAATCTTATTCTATAAGAACTATGTAATCAGATGCAGAAAATATGGGAAACAATAAAACAGAATACAACATAAACCCCAACAGCGCCTATAGGATAGACCATATGTACTACGTAAGGCTAGATAATTGCAACTATTTGTGTTTAAAATAATTAAGAATGAAGTAATAAACATAAAAAGATACTGGAGTTAAATAAAACTTAAAGCGCACACATCCCCACCTTTCATTCTGGCACTATCATTGTGAAAGAACAGTTATCTTTGGTTATGTTAGTATTGAGCAATGACAAACTTAAGTTGCCTGCAGCATCGAATGTTCTTATCCCACCTAAGACATACAATACATATCCATAAATTGGACTCCAGAACCTGGCTCTACTCAACAATACATGTCACTTACGGATATTGCTCTTTATAAATTAAGTTTATCACCCTCTTAACGGGATGATATTAGACTTATTAAAAGTTCCTCTTAGTATACCAAAGTCAACTCAAAATAATCAATTTAATGAAAATGACCCTCTAGAGGCAAGAGTCACACTCCCATGCAGATATGCCTAAAATTGAAGAACACACTAGGTTTAGTGATACACATCCCGTCCAGAACGAAAAAACAAATTAAGCTACTCCTATAGACCTTAACTACTAGATAGTTGGGACAACCTTTCAAGGGAGAGTGGCGATACTGCCTCCTCAAAAGTTTAATGTATCGAGCCATAGAGCCTTCAAATACCTACATCCAAGTTTCCAACAACTCACCAATAGGACCTCCTTGCTACCCTTGTAAGAACAAGTTAAAACATATTATGAAAAAAGTTGTGCATAGTTGTGTGATTTAGGATATGTATATCTGTATCCAAGATCTCTTCAATATGCTGACAGCAAATATGTAAACAAGGTTTTTATATAGAAGATTTTTCTTTTCTAAATAAAAAGAAAGGTAAGATTATTATTGAGGTTTGCATGTCATTTCAATAATGACTGTAGACATTTTGTAAATTTTCAATGTACAGCATAAAGGCAAGGATTTAGACAGCTGAAAGCATGAGAGAACAGAAAAAAGAATAACAGAAGGAATTGCACCTCTGCAAAGTTGCGTTGATCTGATGTAAGGCGTTTTGTGGACAGCTCCTTTAATGTCCTAAATAGAATTAAAAAGATTCGATGGGAAGCTAGAACATCTGCTGATTGAAGTTGTTGTGATAAAATCAAAAAGATGTCTGGCCTGAGGAGTCATTAAATTAGCATATCAATATATAGGACTGCTTTAAGAAGAATGTTAAAATCATAAAAATGCATACAATACAAGCCAAGCATTAAGATAGATTATGACATGTATGCAGCACAAAACCATGCATGTTGATAATGCCTCTCAAAGAAAACTAAAAATCTAGAACGCTTCTTTAGTATAAATATCTAGAAAACTGTAATAAAAGACAACTAAGACAAATCATTGTGGAAGATAGGACTTGCTTAGGAAATAAAAAACCATTAGATAAAGCCTATCGTCATGCATGGGAATTCATTAAGATAGACAATGAAACAAAAAGAACAATGGAAGAGAGAAATAAAAGGAGGGACCGGATGAAATTTCCATTGCAGTATTGTAGGCACTGTAAATATTCTTGAATACCAAAGAAATAAATATTAGAAAGTACCATTCTTTGGGATAATCAATACGAGCGATTTTGGAGATGAGCACTGCCAGCATCAGAGCTATCTGCGTTTTTAAAATGGAGGAATTAGGAGAAGTAAATATCTAAATCCCATCATAGGTTCACAAACATAACCAATAAAAAAAATACTAGAATGCCTCCGAAAAGCAGCGTAGGGCAAAGGATGACTATAATTTACCATTCACAAAGTATCTAATTCGGAAAATATGTTGCAGTGGAGAGGTAACAACCTAGAAGTTAGAACCCATGCAAATTGAACAATATAAATCTCAACCATCACTGACAAGAATGAACATTTCTTGAACCGAAGTAACTAATGAAAGCATTCAGTTAGTAGTAACAGTAACAAGCCAACACTCTAAACACAAACATGCACAATGTTCGTCTCCGCAAAAACCAAATCAAATAGCAAGCACTATCACAGACTTACAAAACATCCACTAAAATCAAAACACCTGATCATTCTCCTCTCTCACGTACATCAACAACTTCTGCCTCAGGTGCATTTTCTCTTCATTGCTAATTCCGCTGAACAAAAACACATTAAAAATATCACATTACCATTCACACATTGTTGCATGTAAGGTTCAGCTTGATTTTCACACAAAACACGGCTTCACCGCCCCACTATCAAAACTAAATCCAAAAACAACCTCTTATCAGCATTTTGAATACATTTCCCCCCTAATTTATGAGCAAATAAAGCAAAAGAAACAAACACTCCTAACAACGAAAACTCAGAAGCGTTTACGAGGAATCGCGGCGGTGGCGCCAGTAGCGGTTGACGCTGTTCTTAAAATACACGGTGGCCATCATGCGTACATCCGTTTGCGACGCCAAATCTTTCGCGGTAATCACTTCCTGCAGTTCCATTCGCCAAAACCAAAACCTCAAAACGAAACAGAAAGCACAATGCAAACTTCACTAGAACCCTAGGAGAGAGAAATAGAATGTTACGAGGAGGCACGAGCAGAAGCCAGGCCTGGACTCCGATTGCGCAAGGGCGTCCTCCGCCGGAGAGCGTAGGCGGTGATCGGCGCTCATGGAATTCGCGAGCAGCGAGTACATCGCCGGCACGTCGGAGGCCGAAAGCGCCATCGGCGTCAAAGAAAATCCTTTGTCTGCGTAAGATTTGATTTGAAGTGTGAGTGAGTGAGTGAGTGAAATCGGTGTTAAGTGAAAGTAAAATTTGTTTTGTTTTGTTGTGTATTGTAGTGACTGCAAACGAAAGAGATATTTATATAGAGAGAGCAGAGGAAGGAGAATGAGGAGAAAGTGTTTGTGTTAATGTCAGAGAGAGAGAGAGAGATCGTTGAAGAGAGGGTTGTGAGAGTAGAGAGAACGTTTGGCAGAGAACAAAAAAAACGGGAGTGTGAAGGCTAATTGGGACCCACGGCGTCGTCATAAGCATTTTATTTCAGATTCAGACCAAGCAGCGTGGCTGCGCCAGCCATTTACCCCTTTTTTTTCTGCCAACTCGGATTATTGCTTTTTCTTTCATGTTTTCTTCGGCCCATATTCCGGAGTGTGGTGGGGTGATTCATTTATACGTTGTAATTATGTACCACACCTGTGATGAAATGCACAGATCTCATACTTTATTTACATACCTGCTTACATGGATTTTTAACATAAACATGACTTTACTCACTTGAACGAATCAATTCTTGAAAAATATTAAACATGGAGTACGTAATTAGAAGATATGTCTTTTAGTTTTATGATAACATCTTTAAAGATAGATAAATAATTTGGTGGTAATTACAAGGGCGTGTTATCCAAACTCTCACGTAAGGATGTGGAACTTGAAGATTAAAAAATAACAATTGATTTTACCATAGTGAGATTATTTCTTTAAAATCATATGTTCTTAATTGGATAATTTTTGTTGTTGTTGTTTTCACTCTTTGCTAGTCAGTGTTCTAGTTTTCGTTTCTTTAAGTTACTCGAAATTTGGAGGGAAATCAATTTCCCATTCAAGCTATATAAATTCTACATTGTCTTACCTTGAGCACTCTCCTAGTTATACTATCCTACTATAAATGGATTTATATATGTACATATACCTAAGTATCATTTAATTATGCGTCATTTTGTATATCGAGAGTGTGACAATCGTCGTTAATTCTAGGATTGTCATTTAATTCATGTTGTTGAGAGTATTTTAGAATTCCATGATCATCTAGGCTCATGCAGTACATTGCCCCCAGACTCATATCGAGATCTTATCAATACCATATAGTATATTAGTTCCTAGGCTATAGAGTATGTGAAAACGTACAAAGAGTCTAGGAGGTTTACCTACATTAAGAGTCGCACATGCCAAAGATGTGAAGCGTGATGAGATTGTGACCGCTGAAGGGGAAATGATTTTAAGGTTAACGGGTCGTGTCAGTTCGTTTTCACTTTTAGGGAGTCGCGCATTTTAGGGATGTGAAAGGTCGTGAGATTGTGGTCATTGAAGGGGAAGTGTTTTAACAGTTGGGGGATCCCGACGATTCACTTTTTCTCGCCTATTCCTAACTATAAATAGTGGTCTCAACACTCCTACTTTGATGTTGTCTGGGTAACCATCGGTCCGAAATATTTGAGAGATTCTTTCTTCAAGGTAAATCATGTCTTCCTTCTCCTCTGCTAGTAGTTTGTCTTTGGGGCTATCGAATGAGTCTGATGATGTTGAAAAGCAACATTGTTGGGTGACATAGAGCTAATCCGCTTGATAGGTTCGAGTTCCCCTAGTTCTTGCAAAACCCCACCAAATGAGAAGCATGACAACCTTTGTCCCTTAGTAAACATATGTTGTAGGATACATCAATTGTTCGTGGCAGATATAGAGTGGATAAAGTCACAACAAATTATGATATTTGGACTATTATACACTTAAAAAGAAAATAAATAAATTACATATATGAATCTTTTTCAAAATTGTAGCACAATCTCTAAGCAACATCAAACACAAATAAAATTAAAAAAATGAAAAATAAAAAACTTAGAGAAACAAATGTTAGATTTCAAAGAATAATTCATTCTTCAAACTATACTAGATCAAACTAATAGAAAAATATCAAAAGTATAAGATGTTTGTGTAATTTGGAGGTTCAAATGAAGTAAACACAAATGTAGAACAACCTTCAAACGAAGTTCTTTGAATATTTTAGACATTGTTTTGAAGCCACAATGGCTAATGAAAGACTAAAACTATGTGACATTTCACCCTCAAGAGAAAAGCACATGAGGCAATGCTAAAGAACTAAATATCAACTCATTCAAGTTATATATTCATGTATCTCAAATATTGAACCCAAAACCCAAAAGTATAGATCAAACATTGTTAGATGATAACTACATTATAACAATGAAAGAATAAATCAATCAATTTGATGACTTTTTACGGCAAGTACATCATGTTGTCAAAAGTAATAATTTTTTTCGCAAGGACAAATATCGAACCCATAAGAAATAGATGAATAATCAAGTAAAAGATTCACTAAATAGAAAACATAATAATAAAGTTTGTTGCAATGATTAATAAGAAAACAAGTCAAAGAGTTTGTTGCTTCAATTGGAAAAATAGGAATTGGGGTTCATCTTTCTCACTCTTTTGTATTTTTATTAGCATAACAATATTGTGTCATTTGATTAATATTGATGCCTGTATAAAAATCATTTATATTGATTCCTCGCATATAAAACTATTAAGATGTCTTCTAAATATCGAATCCTCAAATATTTATAAAAACTTATTACCATTAAGATCAGACGTTGATAGCAATTAATATTTTAAATTTATTCTTAGCATTAAATTATGTTAAGCATTATCATTTGGGTCAAAAACTTAGAAGTATTTTCTAGTCAATTCTAAATTTCGAGATCATGGTAAACCAAGCATTAGAAACAAAACGACAATACCAATCATCAATCAAGAACAAAATATTATGTTTAGATATCACCTAAAGACATAAGAGTTTGACCAAATTACTCCCAATTCCAAAGGGTAGAATTAGCAACACATGATGCCTATTACAAACAGGGAGAGCAAGAAAAAAATATTATGGATGTTTCTCCTTTACGACTGCCTCCTCTAGGGTTTCTAACACCTTCTATTCTCGCAATTGGATTACAATTCACTCAATGGTGTTTTCCTCTCAATCTTGTGTGTCTAGGGTTGTGCCTCAACCCACTTATTTAACCTAATTGACTTGGGCTAAGTGACTTCTCGCTTGGGCGTTATTGGGCTCGCTTGGGCGAGAAGCACAAAAAAAGCTCTAACGTCACTGGAGCAATCTCGCTTGGGCGAGATTGAGCTTGTTTGAGCGAGATCCTTTGGGAGCGTCTGGCTTAGGTGAGTTTTGGGCGAGCTTTGGTGAGTGCTTGGTGCATTCCAGCTTTCCCTTTTTAGCTTTGTATATTCTTCTTTTGCCCAATCATCTTCATTCTTCCCTAGAATCCTAAAATTAACACAAATATGGGAAGAAATCATTCTTATTAAAATCACAAAATATGTACAAATGTATACATTTATAAATTAGGGGTTATTTTATCAATTAATATCCATAAGTACTTGTATTTAATATGAAATATTACTAAAATCTGGCACTTTCACAATTCACAAGAATAATGTTTGGATCCTAATTTCTTAGCTAAGAGGAAAAGGCATCATAAGAACCAAGTGAGTTTAGAAAACAAGTTTGATGAGCAAGGAAAGTGGTAAAAAATAAAGTTAAGATAGTAGCTTTATACTTTAAATGCATACACACACTATGTTGTAGTGGTGCTTAACATATGGTTCACATAACTAAAAGTATTTCAAAAGAAGACGCATACATAATATATATGTGTGTTAGTGTACATTCATCCAAAAAGAAAAATATCTATAAAATATACTAATTCCTTTCAAGTTCAACATGTGAATTTACAATCTTATCTACACATATATTAAGTACAATCATAGCAAACTCCAAGTAATCAAAAAGAGAAAGGTAAATTACTAAACACAAGATAAGTATACATAAATCAATATCATCAACAAGACATATGCATATTATAAACAAAAGTACAATCCATTATGTACTCCATTTTAATAACTATAAATCAATACATTTATTTAAGTATCAAATTGATATGTAATAAAGAATATTGATTTATGTTTTTCAAAAAAATAGTATTAATTATGTCCTACCAGATATTAACACTTGAGCAAATCTAAGACTTTGATCTGCAAGTAGATCACAAAATTATACATTAAAGTAGTTTAACATATCTAATATCTAGATGCATGTGTGTGTTATAATTGTGCAACAAAATCTCTCAACTTCTCATACATAAGGTCTTAATATACATTATTTAGGCACTCAATTAAGTTAGGATATCTTTGTTAATCACAAATCATTGTACTTAATGTTGAACTAGACATATTGTCATTTAGCAGTCAAATTAAAATTATTTCAGCGAATATTATCTAACACAAAACTAGACTGTCTAATACTAAAAACATAATAATATAGATAAGGTCAAATGACCCCAAATCGTCTTCCAACAAATCCAATAGTAAATTCAGTCAAACAATGTTCAAAACATAGCTGCAAAATAGTAAGATTAATAATAACAATAAAGTAAAAGGGGGATTTTAATTTGTTGTGCAAAAAATTAAAGTAGATGATAACAAAAAGTAGAGGAAACATGTTAACTCTCAAGTTTATTCAGCACAAATTCCTTATTGTTTATTCCAAGATTATCATTCTTCAGTCACAAATTTCATACTTAATCATACAAGCGTCAATCAAATTCAACAAAATTTTATCAGTAAGACAAGAATATAATGATGCATTTAGTATCTCACTCATCTCCAAGCGTATACTCGTGAGATGTTTTTCTTCTACCTCTTGAACTAAGCGAAGAAGAGATTGATTAGAACTAAGTGAACTAACCAAAAAATTCTAATTAAATAAAAAAAAATGAATTCTCAACAAGCGTTCAAACACAATTCCTTTGACAGAAACTCGAATTCAAAAAAATATGAGGGTTAAAACCAATTGTTACAGAAAATTGAAGAGAAAATTTTTATTGAACAAAACCTTTGAATACAATGGGAAATCACAACGGAATCAACCCAAAAGGTTTAACCTTCCATGAGGAAGACAAAAGTAAAAGAAAATTAAATTTAGGTTTAAGAGCGTTATTTGGATATGGAACTTCATGCTTATGTTCTTCCTCTGAAGTCTCTTTTATAATATTCCTTTCTTGGCATAAAATGAATTCAAAATTTGTCTCAAGTTGTGAAGCATGTATCTTCTTTCCCAGTCAATCCCAAATCTCATTTTCATTTCTCTTCCAAATGTATTTTTCCAAAGTTGATTCAATTTTGTGCATTGATTGTAATTAAGCTTTGTGCCGCTCTGAGAGATATTGTAGAAGATTTTCGTGAATAATATCTTGGAAGGATATTTGCTTATTTTATACACGTTTTTTAAAGGAGTTTTTTATTGTAGAATTTAAGAGAATTTCCTCGCATTGGTTTCAGTTCTTGCTTCCTTTGAATGTAATAGAATAATTGAATCAATATCTTCCTTTCCATAATGAAGCATCCATTAGTAGACGTTTTGAGAATATTATCTAATGACTTTAAACACATGGAGTGTTTATTCTTTCCATAACCAAGTTTTCCAACCTTCAAAGTAGGGATGGAAAAGTAGAACGAACCATGTGGGCCGCCCCGCAACCTGCTTAGAAAAATACGAGACAAGTTGTCTATTCCAACCCGCTAACCCGCTTAGGCACGCCCCGTATAAACCGTAGTCCAGGTGGGCCAGGTGTAGGGAAGGGCGGGCTTGCCCGTATACTTAAAAATCTAAAATTTGTTTTTGCACCCTCATATTTTTTTCATGCAACCTCATACTTCACATTATGAAACTTTTGCTCACATCTTATTACACGTGTCGTGAAAATAATATTATGAGATCATTTATGCAGTGCATCTAAATAAAAAAAAAGAATATTTTTTTTTCAAAAAATCTATTTAATTTCTTTATTAATTATTTAAAAAAAAAGTATTTCTTAAGCGGGTCAACCCTTATGCGGGGCAGACTAGTAAAATTAGCCCGCATTGTCATCCCTACTTCAAAGTGACAAAATTCTTCACTGGAAAATCTTCAACATCTTTACAAAGGATAACCAAATTCGAAATTTTCTATTCATAGCAACTTTTCCAATATTAGACGTTATAGGGAGACCGTCTAATGAGTGTACAAGTGAGACCATCTAGTGTTCTTCAATGAGACTTTCCATACTTCAACATGTTGTAATTCTTTATTTGAGTTATCATTAATAAAGTTTACAATATTTGTAAATGGTCAAGATCAAGATAAGAGCAAAATGTATTTAAAAAACATATTTAAGAAATTGTTCTAATTATGGTCTAATTGTTGAGGATAAATGAAGATTCTGCTCAACTTTTATGAAGAAGTGTTTGATGAAGAAAAAATGTTTGAAGGTGTATAAAAAGTGTATATCATGGTCTTAGTTAGGTCATAGTTGTTTAAGTAGTCTTTTGCACTTTGATTCAACCTCATATCTCATAGCCACGGTGATGAACTTAAGCACAAGGATATATCTTTTAAAACGAGTTTTAAAAATCTGCTCAAGTTTTAAAACTGTTTTACTACACTAAAAATTTAATTTGTTGTTTGATAAAACAATTGATTCATTTGCATTGCATCAAAATTGTTTTCATATTTTCAAAATTTTGTTTTGTCTCCAAAATCAGTTTTGCTCACATATTCAATTTTAACCAAATCAAAGGGTGGTTATGTTACCACCAAAGTGTTTTTTTCAAAATATATTGTTCTTTCAAGTTTTAATTTGTTGTTTTATAACAATTTTCAAAACTGTTTTGAGAAAACTATTTTAATTTGAATCCTATAAAAAGGGAGCTTTAACTTAGTTCATATTATCCCTTGCACTTAAAAAATGCTTACAATTTTCAAGTAATTTTCATTGAGGTTTTCATGTGAGCTTAATTTTTGAAAGTTTTTCTTAAAAACTTTTAAGAGTCCTTGTGATGTTTTCTTTTGGCTGGGGAGTTGAAGTTCTGTCAAAGTTCTGCAGCAATGAGGATCCGGGTTTGAGTTCCTTAGTCTGCAAATAATGTGTTTCTTTCCTAATTCTTTTTCCTTGTAAAAGTGTTTTTGTATGTACTTCTTGATAGTGTTTTTAGAAGTAAGTCTGTTGCTAAAATAGTGTGTTTCAGCCTGTGTCCTTGGTTCTTGAAGGGTTCAAGAACTGAGTTGTTTGTAAAGATTGTTTTATTTTAGTGGAATCCATCTTGGTGTAAGGTGGGACTGAATGTAACTCTTATTGAGTGAACCAGTATAAATTTGTGTGTGACATTCTTCTTCCTTAATCATTGCCTTTAAAAATAAAATATGAAAATCTGTGGTGAAATAAACTTGTTGTTTCATAATTGAATCAGTTGTTTTCTATTGTTGTTTTTGGCTTGAATCACATCCTGTGTTTCAAGATTTTGATAAGACTTTAATCAAACTTAAAACTCAAGGAATCCTTAATCTTTGACAGATTTTTTCTTAAAGTTGGTCACCTAAAAACAATCTTGGTTTAAGAACTATTATAGAACTCTTCACGTGAAATCGGGTTTTAAAAGGAAAGTGGTTACTGGTTTAAAATTTGTCTTGTTCTTAAACAATCTTTTGTAAGAAAATGGTTTGAATAAATCTTTAGAATTGTGTGCTTCAAAACTTCTGTTTTTTTTTCTAAAATAAAGATTTTAATCTCACTTGATTTTTTTTTTCAAGATCTTGATTTTAAAACTAAATTGAATTTTTGATAACTCATTGTATTCAAAGCTTTTATCCTTGATACTGTCATTAATATTCCCTCTGTATAAACTCCATTAGATAGAATTCTTAAGTCAGAAAAAAAATTTGTTAATCCTAAAACTAATCTGTTGTATTTCTGAAATTGCTACTAGAACAAGAATATCAATCTATTTTTCTTTAAATCAATATGTTCTTTTTCTGTCAGGATTTCCTAAAAAGTGTATTTGTGAAAATTATCCTAAGTACAATTCACCCTCTCTTGAACTTAGACTCCATAATCTCAAAAATTGGTATCCGAGTTAGGACTTGTATTTTAATCAAGATTTATTTTAAGTTGCGTTTTGCTGAGGGTGTGTCTATTAATAGACCTCCTATGTTTGGTGGTGTTAATTATGCATTATGGAAAATAATAATGAAAATCTTTATGAAATCAATTGATATGGGAATTTGGGATGTTGTTGTAAATGAACATTTTGTACCTATGCATGTTGTTAAAGATGAAACTGTAAAAAAAGCTTGGTTTGAATGAAGTGACAGTGAAAAGAAAAAAGCACAGTATGATTCTCTAACAAAAAATATTATCACTTATGCCTTGAATATGGATATTTTTTCAGAGTATCTCAGTGCAACTCTGCTAAAGAAATGTGGGAGATATTATAAGTAACTCATGAAGGCATAAATGATGTGAAGAGGACAAGAAAGCATGCTCTCTTTCAAGAATATGAGCTATTTAGAATGTAGCCATAAGAGACCATTGCTGATGTACATAAGAGATTTACACATATTGTAAATCATCTAATAGGTCTTGAAAAAGTTTTTGATAAAGAAGATATAAATATCAAGGTTCTAAAGTGTCTTAATAGAAGATGACAGCCCAAGGTGACTGCAATCTTTGAGTCCAGAGATTTATCAAAGCTCTCCACTGCTGCATTGTTCGGGAAACTCAGAGAACATGAGTTAGAGCTCAACAAATTGAAGGAGCAAGAATCATTGGAAAAGAATACGAAAAGCATTGCTCTGAAGAACAATTTGCAAAATGAACTAAGTGAAGAAGAAGAGAATTCAGGGAATAATGAAACTTTAAATCTTCTCACCAAAAGATTGAACAGGTTTCTAAAGAAGAAGAGTCAGGAAAGAACACAACCAAAAAGGAGGTACTCTAAATCAAATGAATCTAATTCCTCTAACCACACTTGCTTTGGTTGTGAAAAACCAGATCATATAAAAATTGATTGTCCAAACAATCAAAGCAAAGACAAACAAGTCAGCAAGAAGGTTGAAAGAAGCAAAGGAAATGGGGCATATATTTTTTGGGAAGATAATGAAGTATCTTCATCAAGTGACTCTTCAACAGAAAGTGAAGAAGAAAATATGTGCTTCATGGTGAACAATGGAGAATCAAGCTATGATTTGGTTAGTAATTACTCAAATGATTCAGAAAGCTATGATCACCTGTTAATTGCTTTTAAAGAAACACATGATGAAGTCAATAGGTTGGTTGTTATATGCAATAAACTAAGAAGTACAAATAATCGACTTGAACCAAAGGTCAAAGCATTAGAAAATGAATTAAATGATGCCAAAACAGAATTAGTTAGCCTTGAATTAATGTCTGCATGCATCTATTAAAACCTGCGAAAATTGTAAAGGTTTAGAAAAGAAGGTTGAATACCTTTTCAAAACTTTATCAAATTTCACTAAAGGTAGGGAAAACCTTGAAACACTTTTAGGATCACAAAATGTTGTCTTCAATAAAAATGGAATAGGATATAATTCAGGAAGAAAGAACAATGTTAAAAAGTTGTCAAGTTGGAAGAGGAATGTTGGAACCTACAGAGACAACAACCGCGGAAGGATCCTTGGAAGATGAATGTTGGAACCAAAGGATCAACAATAATAAAGAATGTGTTATATGTGGAACGATTGAAACATAGCCTTCTAAAGAAGATGTGCAATAAACAATGATAAATAGGATTGTTAAATCCACACACTACAAAAAAAACTTTTATTAGCAAGGGCCAAAGGCATACACTACTCACAAAAAGCCCACGCAAAGATGCAATTAACGTGGGCTTTGCCTTCACACAACTTTGAAGCTAATATCCTTGTCGCAAAAAAATTGTCGGGTGTGTGGCGTCGCAAAAAGTTGGCTTGCGTGGGCTTTGCCTACAAGTTGCCAACACAAAAAATTACAAATGTTAACTTTAGCGGGGGCTTAGCCTTGGATAGAAAGTGAGGGCTTAGGCTTAGCTAGGGAGACAATAAAATTAGAATGGGCTTAACCTTGGATATGTGGACACATAATTTTTTGCACCTTGGTAAAGTGATATCATAGTATTGAAATTATTTTTTGTAAAAAATGTTTATTTGAGTTAAATATTAACTCTAGAATAAACGGTAGGGTCACTTAATTACGTAAGAAAATTTAATAGAATTCATTACATTGTAAAACTAAAAGTAAAAGACACTTCATTTCATCTTGAGAATGCATATTCTTGATAAAAAAAGACATTCAATAACTAAAGAAAATGATATATCCATGTGAGTACGTAGACATGGAATAATCAGAGTACATAGGTAGTGATGGAAAAAATTGTGTACAAACTAATATTCATTAATAAACATCATTACAATATTGTCCCAATCATTATCACACTGTCTTTATTTTATTTTTCACTTATTTAATTTAGGTTCATCACCAACCATAGGTTCATTGAATAAACTTTAAATTTAGGAGATCTACATAAATGACTGAACTTCTGCTAAAATATTAGTTTAATGATGCTGTAACTTTTTTTACTCATATCATAAATTACCAAGAGAAAGAAATGTTATAGATCTTATAAATTTAAGCACCATTTTCAAAAAAATACACATAACCAAACATAATTTTTGAGTATAGATGAATTTAATAAGTATCCATGCATGAGTATATATATGAATAACATGATGAGATTGTATGAAAATAAATAGTTGTTTGGTCTGAATGTGGATTTTTCATTTAATTTTTACACACTCTATTTACCATGAAGGCACCTATGATTCGACATATATCAAGCTAGATGCACCACACCCAGACATTTGGAATCAGAACTCCCAGTCCCAATAACACAATGAAGAAAACTGAAGACTTTATACACTTCCTATACCAGTAAACAAGAATTCAATACCTGTAGGAGTACAAT
>Ga0123342_1000651_pt1 | contig 56065 bp, 28 predicted proteins | sample Turbeawhitnodule_FD_89960 | JGI IMG/M metagenome (GOLD analysis project Ga0123342, IMG submission 89960) | Root nodule microbial communities of legume samples collected from Mexico - Turtle bean Mexico white nodule | ecosystem: Host-associated > Plants > Roots > Nodule | place: Mexico: Nepantla...
CGGGGAGAACTTAAATTGGTATCCCACGGTAGGAAATTACGTAAATTTGGGATGCCTCATGCTAATATTGAGCTACTTGTACAAAATTCTGGATTGTTTAGTTTGTGCAATATAAGTTATGAATTGGGGGACAAGGGATTGATTTCAGCCTTTGTCGAAAGGTGGCATCAGGAGACAAACTCCCTCCACCTTCCCGTAGGTGAGATGACCATCACACTTGATGATGTGTCATCTCTTTTACACCTCCCCATTTTGGGTCAATTCCCTACATATGTGCCCTTAGAGTACAACGGAGTTGCAACAATTTTAGCTGAGTTACTGGGGGTGGATGAGGCTCGAGGGAAGGCTGAGATGAGGCAGTGCTGAGGCGTCCGCGTACGATTGAGTTGGCTCCGAGATATATATGAGGAATGTTGCGCTCAAGAAGCTTGGGAGTGTGCTTCCAGGGCTTACTTGTTGCATCTGCTTGGATGCACTATTTTTGCAGATAAAAGTGCCACCTCTGTATCTGTATCGTACTTATTGTTATTCATCAATCTACATATGTGTCATGGATATGCATGGGGAGCAGCAACACTTACATATCTATATGAGCAGTTGGGGGATGCATCTTATTTTAACACGAAGCAGTTGGGCAGTTATGCAACACTGGTTCAGGTATGAAACCATACAAATAATTAGCAATCACATGTTACATTCCATAATGTTTTGTATTAAATATTTTATAATTAATATGATCGAATTACATAGGCATAGATTTAAGAGCACTTCTTGGGCATGGGAAGAAGGGATATTAATCCCTCATATGACGAGATACACCCGAGGGCAGCACGATATATTGTTGCCCATCAGATTTGCGCGATTGGTGATGTGCGAGTGCAGTTGGATGGGGTCACACACGATGACATCATCTGGACTTCGTATGAGGACCATAGATTGAGCAGGCCATTTGAGACCATTTATTTATTCTCGGGTCACTTGCAATTGGGCAGCTTATCATAGGGACATATGCCCGAACATGTCTTGCACCAATTTGGCTACAAGCAGAGCATTCCACCACCACTGATGGCGGTTGAGGCTCCTGGTGCACATGTCATTGATCAAAGGTGGTTGTAGTTTGATCACCACGTGGTGACATGTTTGAGAGTTGCTTATAGTCCATCTGCATGTGTTCCTGAGTACATGTCTTGGTTTAGGACGGTATCACACCCATACATTCGCAGAGGTGAACTTGGAGATCGACCCAGTGTTGTACCACGTCGTCACCTTCGTAGTCCAAATGTTGAGCAGGCAGGTCCTTCGTCTCAAGATGAGCGTGCACAGGCGGTAAGTTTTTTTATTGTTATGTGATTAAACAATATATTTGACAAGTTTAATTTATTTTGAAATTGGTGCAGGGTATATTTAGGCACATTGGCAGTATCTTCCAGCGCATGATAGATTGTCGTTAGGTCACTGAAGGCACTGACGCATATGAGAGTACGGAGGCAAAGCTGCAGTTAGCCCGGAGCGTGACAGATGACGGGGTAGTCTACACTAGACGATCACGTAATGTTCGTGAATGTCGTTGATATTTTTTTTATTACATGATTGTAATAATAGTAACTTTGTATGTGTATAATATGGTTTAATTAATTTATGTTATAGTGTTTGTTATTTTATTTTGATCTGACATAAATGCGAATAAATTATGAATCGGAATTAAAGTAATAAATTATGAATCAGAACTTAAGTAATAAATTATGCATCAGAAACCCACATAATAAATTATGTTTACATCAATCGTCTCCAAGGTTCGCATATGTCGGGCTAATACTGATTAATTGGGTAAAAGATTGCATCCGAGCAATGTAATATGATGACCATAACCTTGCCTCTGTGTAACAATGTGTACACCATAAAATGTCAGTGGTAGGTATGGGACAATCATCAAGCAATTTTACCTGCACCACAAATGGAAATTAGCAAACAAAGGATATAAATAATGTGTTGAGTAATAACCTTACCTACACAAAGTGTGAATCATACACATGACCAATACATAGTAATCGGTGTAGACTAGCATCGGTAGGGGGTGTAGTACGCAATGGAAAAATAGTAATATTTTGTTTCAATGACAAGCATACTAAGATAATATTGTATCTGCTTGCTATTAAGTATCCCATATTCGGTATTTTCATCCATTTTTCAACACTATCCTGCAAAATGCAATAATGAAATTAGATTGCATACAAGTTCAACTAATCAATGCACATGACTCTTAAGAATATTCACTTACCACTGACTACTCATCCACTAGTAAGGACCTCTTGATATCTCCTACTCGTTGATGACCACCTAACAACCCTACGGACCCATTCAAGTAAGTCTTCTCGCAAAGGAAACACCTACACAAATTTATTCTAACAATATTACAAATCACTTCTTCAAATTATAATGCAATAAACATGAATGAAATGAAATTTTATTCACCTCATCTATTGTAAAATGGATACCATAGTCCCCTTCAAACAATCCATGTTGATGCACAAAATTCATTAATTATCCCTTACTTACACCTTCATTCATAAAACATAAATTTTTATTTTATTAAATTTTCATAAATTCACACAAGTATGCAAAACAAAAATAGCATTCACTTTCGAGGATTTTGTAATTGACAACTTAAAAATGACTTTTGGATTGTATAATCTGTAAATCAAATTTTAACAGCACAATGAATTCAGAATTATGTAATCCATAAGTCATTTTCAAACATTAAAATGACTTTCGGATTGTGTAATCCGTAAGTCAAAATTTTCACAGCAAAATGACTTTCGGATTATGTAATCCGTAAGTCGTGTTTCATCTTCCAAAATGACTTTCAGATTGCATAATGCATAAGTGAAATTCATATAGCAAAATGAGTATTGGATTACGTAATTCGTAAGGCATTCTAAAATCACTTCTGGATTGCGTAATTCATAGTTCATTTGGTACCGAATTACACAATCCCCGAATTACACAATCTGGAAGTGTGACTTTGGTAGGTTCTGGATTTGGTATACATACGAGTTATCTGATCCGAAACGCTTTAGTTAGGCACCGGATTGTGTGATCCGTTTATCTACCGGATTAACTAATCTGGAAATAATTATTTAAGGGAGAAGAGCTTATCGGAGAATGAGAATGACGAGCTCACCAACGGTGACAATGTCAGCACCACCACGATCGTTACCACCGCTGCAACCAACTACCACCGTGCACCACCTCAACCACCTTCTCAAGCACCACCTCCAGCACCACTTCAAGGACTACCACCACTCGAGCGCTGCACCCTACCACCACATGAAGTAACTTATTCTTTTTCACTCGCAGACAACAACATTTTCATTTTTATCTTTTTATTGAAGGACAATTTTGGTATTTTAAAATTTTATGGAGGTGTCGGAAGAAATCATGGAGGTGTAGGAAGAAGTTGTCCAAGACATATCTTGTGCAAGCAAAGTTAATTAGATTGGATTTGTTGTTGACCTAATTTTCACTCAAGCAAGACATATCTAACTCAAGAAAAAATTAAAAAATAAATTGGAGGTGTTTTTAGCCTAATTTTTGCTCAAACAAGTCATGTCTCGCTCAAACAAAAATTAAACATTAAAATGGACTTGTAGCCAACTCAATTTTTGTTCAAGCTAAAATTCTAAAAAGAAATATTTGATTTTAAAAATGTGTTTCTTTCATTAAATAAATATGGTTAATATATATATATATATATATATATATATGTATACAAATATTGGATTTTATATTTAGTTGGTTTATTTATCTTTGTCTAAATGAATTATGCTTTATAGAAAATGTAATTGTGAATGATAAATTTTCAAAGTTAAATTGATGTGAATTGATAATTGATGATGTGACGTATACATGGTATTTACCAAGGAGGTAATATTATGTGTTGTGTATAAGTGAAATGTATTGAATTTGTGAGACCTGTAAAAAGATTATCCTGACTTTATTATTTACTTGACTTCCATAGATAAATGTATCAAGTTGTAAGAGTCACAATTAAAATATTTGTATGACTTAGTTTATCGTTTAAAATAAAACTAGATCTTGTAAGTCATAAGAAGTAACATTCTCACATGAATAGATAATGTTCATTACCCCTATCGAGTGCCAAAAAGAACCTGTTGTAGGTATAGAATCTCTAAAGTCTAAATTTAACACATTAATGTGTCTTCCAAAAGTCATCAAATATGTATTTGTGACGAATTGATGAATTGTTTATAAAATATAGCCAGAGATGCATGTAGTCTTTAAACTTTTTGATAAACTTGATTTTAATGTTCATACTTTTAAATTAATAAATTAATCATCCAACTTTCAAAAAATATAAAAAGAATAAGATTAGTTATTCTTTATGCTTAAAATGCTATTTGGTTACCATTTTTTTTACATTACAAAGTTAGAATTTTATGTTATGTTTGAGGATTAATGGTTGATTTGAAAGTATAGACTAAAAAAAGACATTTGTCCTTTTTGAAATCATTAAAAGAAAATGTGTAAAATAATTTTTAGAGGTATCAAAACAAGCGACTCAAGTCTATTCAAATGGAATATACATTTTAGGTTCAGTCATACACTATATTGAACCCATAAATTATTTTGGCTCTATTTAAAAAAAAAATCCCAGAGGTTAAAAAATAAAATGTATTTTTAGAATTGAAATTACATGAATAAAATTAATTTAAATGATTCTATATAATGATTTGATAGATACGCATTTCAACTTTTTAAAAAATATAATTATTATTTTTAGAATAGACATGCTCAAAATGCTATAACCCATCCAACATAATCTATCTAACCAGACTCTAAACAGGTCAAACAAAAATAATTCAATCCGTTGACAGTTTCTTTATCCACCCCATGTTTTTGTTTACTGTTCTAGAATCTTTCAAAAATACCAGAATTATTAATTTTTATTTTAGATTTTTTAATCTAATTATTTTAGATTTTATAATTCAGAATATAAATTTTGTATTCTAGATTATATATTTTAAAATACAAATTTTCTATTTTAAAATAAAATAAAATAAAAATCATAAATTTTAACTTTTAAATTTTATAATTTGTGAAGTATCCGAATTACAAGTTCTGGAATTAAAAAAACTGTCAATGGAACTGCAAACTAAAGTCGAAAGATAATTTTAGTATTTTTCAGAAGTAAAAATATATAGGTGCAGGAAGAAATTGCTAAACAAGCTGTTTGGGCTAGCCCTACAGGTTGAGCCTATTTTATAATCTCACTGTTTCTTCCTGCACTTCCATATGTTCTTCTGGCACTCTCATACAAAACATGAAAATACATTTTTATTCTTCTTGTGCCACTTTCATATTTCAGATTACATAATCCAAAATAGTATTTCGGATTACATAGTCTGAATTTGATAGTAGCTTCTGGATTATGTAACCGGACACACATTTGAAAAAAGGTTTCCAGATTACATAATCCAAAAGCTATAAAAGACTTTCGGATTATGTAATCCAAAAGCTAATTACAAATTTGAAAAATGACTTCCGAATTACATAATCTACAATATTACATAAAGATATTTTTGGAAATACAAAAATTTATGAAAGTGGGAGAAGAACATACGGAGGTGCAGGAAGAAATAATCTCTAGTAACTTTGCTGTGCAAGAAGAAAAGGTCATAAAAAAGTTGGCCATTTAAAGGTGGCAAATTCTGCCTGCACCTCAATGAGTTCTTCTTGCACCTCCATACAATTTTTAAATACTAAACTTATCCTTCGCAGTATATGTTAGGATTTTAGTTGAGTGAACGTATTATTTTTTATTTTGAATTTATTGTAGTACATGTCTGTGAGTGGTTCTTGGTGGTTGTAGTTGGAAGTGACAGTCAGCGATGATTCTTGGAGGTAGTGAAGGTTAGTTGATAAGATGAGTTGTGAATTTTTTTTCATAATTCCTGTTCGCATGTTTTTATTTTCGTTTTTTTCTTGTATATTGGATTGTAGAAGTCAAAACACCTTCTTTATTGAAGTACATACTAGATTGGTCAAAGCACAAATCGGATCCAATATTGTATACCGGATTCCATATGAGGTGTAGGGAGAAGTAGCCTTTAAAGGTTAATGGTCTGACGGCCCAATATGATTTTGTATTCATTGAAGGCAGTTTCTTCCTGCACACCTAAATTTTCTTCCTGCACTCCCACAATGTTGTGTAAAGACAAAACCATCCCTATAAAAAAACTGTACATTTATTTTTTTGCATTTTGGATTATGAAATTTGGTAAATTTTTGGATTGGCGCGTTCGGTAACCTCCCGGATTGGTGCTTCTGGTAGTACATGAATTGCAATGTTAATCCAAAATAAAAAAAATGCAAAACATCCATTGAAAAAACCATTATGGATCTGCTAATCCGTAATTCAAAATAAGCATTCTGGATTCAGAAATCCAAAATTGAAAAAATTCATTCCGGATCCAACAATTCATAATAGAAATTAGGCTTTCGGATTCAGCAATCCAGAAATCAACAATTTATGCAAACTTTGCTTCCAGAACATCCTCCATCCGGAAAGTAACATAATTCACTTCCGGATTGATGAATCCGTAGCACACTCACAGATCCCGATTTCAAATAAAAGGTGAATTGAAGGTTTTTTTTGGGATTTAAAAAATTGTAGGGTGCAGGAAGAAAAGTCTAGTGGTGCAGGAAGAAAACTATAGGGTTGCAGGAAGAAACGGCCTTCATTGAATCATTGGTTGTCCTTAAAAAAAAATTCGAAATATGTGTTCCGGATTTTTTTATCCAGAATGAAATTTTATATTACGGATTTTTTTATCTAGAATAGTTTTTTCATTTTTGTTTCCAGATTTTCATTTCCAAAACAGAATAATCTCTTTTCCGGATTTTTTTTTCCAGAATATATTATTTTCAATTCCAGATTTTTTTATTCGAAATAGAATTTTAATTTTTGTTTCTGGATTTTTATTTCCAAAACTCAATAACCACTTCCGGATTTATTTTTCCGGAATATATTATTTTCAATTTCGGATTTTTATTTTCGGAATTAAGGGTTTTTTTGGAAATTAAGAAAATATGTTGGGTGCAGGTTAAAAATGATCGGGTAGGGAGCATTTGCCTCATTGGTTTCTAAGGCCGTGAGGCCCAGTAAATTCTGGAACTGGACTTTCTCGTAAGCTCTTCTTTAGAGAAGATTCTTATCTAAGAAAGAATGTTACATGAGCAACCATCCAATGCTCATGAAATATGCATAATCTTAAGAAAGAAGAAAGATGTAGCTCAAGCAACAAACAAACATTTTAAGTGAAGTGGTTAAATTTAGCACTGAAAAAAGGTCGTTTAAGTGATTGTTTTAGTGATTTTTATTTGTATATATATGTTACCATGTATCACTATTATACTATTGAATGTATTTTTTTCTTAATTATATTTAATCATGAGTTATTACTTTTTACTTATGTTGGTAACTTAATATGCTCATAATGCTTCATCTGCGTGATGAAACCATAATTATTGATATAAAATTCTAAAGAGAGGTATTTGAAAAGTGATATTCAGAGTTGGTTTTTATTAAAATAATTTCAAAATAGTAAATTATTAGCAATAGAATATTGATTTGTTCTCTTCTTAAAAAGTCTACATTATGGAATATATATAGCCTCTGGAATCTTAATCTTAAAGAAAAATATACAAAGTGATTCTTGCATTTAGTTGTGATGAATATTAGGATTCCTCGTAATATACATTTCCTGTATAAAAAAAAAAAAAGACGTGAAAATGGAGAATGTTAATTTTTTGTGCGAGTTTACAACAAGTTAGTTAACAAGAAAATTGATGATGATATAACTCTAATATTTCAATCTTAAGTTAAGACACAAAATTTTCAACAAATTTTGCGCTTTCAAAAGTAATGTGACAATATTGAATTGTTTATACATATCAAATATTGTTGAGAACCACAATTATCTTTCTTTACTTGAATCTTTGTTATTAAAGTAAAAGAAAAATAAAAATTGTCACATAAATTTTAATGTCTATTTGTTTCCTATTTTATCCATTTCATTTATTTTTATTTGTGTTAGATCCATACTTTAATTATTAATGAATTTATCTTATCAATTACACAATTTACTTCTATTCATAATACTAAAATCTATTATTAATAATAATTTATGCATATATTTTTATAACAAAGTGAAAGTAACTTTAATATTTTAAAGGAATATTTAATATTAATTATGATTAATCAAACTTATCTTTTTTCATCTTTTATATAAATCATCAACAACAACAACAATTTTTATTCACCATGTAATTTAACAAACACTTTTAGTATTAATTTATAATATTCATTTTAAAGTATTACATCACTTAATATTAATTTGTATCAAATTATTAAATTTAATAATGTATATTCAAATAAATTTAATCAATAATACTATATTAATATTAATAATGGTTAAATTTTTTAAAATTCATAAATTTATTATCATAAAAGTTATCTATTAATTATTTAATCAATATTAGTTAATTTATTTCAATGGTTTATATAAAAATTATCATCTACGTGATTTGAAAATGTTATAATTTTCCTTCAATCTCTGTTTTTTTTTTTTCTAAAACATGAAAATAGATCAGCTGACACCAAAATTCAACTATCCGAAAATCAAATTCTATGAAATCTTAAATATTATTTGGGTTTTGTGGTAGCTGAACAAAAAAAGACAACCAGCCAATTGCTTCCTACAGCATATATCTGCACCCAATTCTAATGATAAAGACAAAAATTTCCTTAATGTATTATTTTTTGTATTGTGAATATTTTTATCGGGCTTTTGATTTTTGTTTCGGATTTTTATATCCGAAACACAAAAAGCTCTTTAGGATAATTTTTTTAATGTATTATTTTTATTTTGAATTTTCATTTTCGGAATAAAGGTTATTTTTAGAATTTTAAAATTGTGTTGGGTGGAGGTTAAAAAATGTTGGGTGTAGGAAGACAACTATGAGGTTGAAAAATCACCAGACTGGCTGGGTTGAATTATGAGATGAAAAATATGCAGTAAAGCCCTGCAACCACAATATATTTTTTAGAATTTGACTAGACAATGCTAAGACCATAGGAAGGTGACCTGTGAAAAAAAAACAAAGAAGAGACTTACAATATGTTAAGTTTTACATGTTATAGTATGAGTTGACCAATAGTAATAAAAAAATAATACATGAGTGGGAAATGGGAAGAAGTGAAGGAACCTAACATAAATTTGCATGTTTTCCTTCTACATTGGAATCTGATATCAGTAGTGCTACCGTCACATAACCATACTTCACTTCAATCTTCCTTTTCTTCTTTCTTTTACTACACAACAAATTGAACGCAATTTTTATAGAAAAAACGCGTGGAAGTAATATACATAATCAATAATCAACTGCAGAAAATAAACAACACAAAATTTAACGTGGTTCGGTCGCCAATTGCAACCTATATCCACACCAATAACTATTAAATTTTCATTTTTGTCTTGTTGCACATCAATTATAAGTACAATAATCTCTTTAAATAAAAATTATAAAGGACACAATGATTAAACTCACAATGATGTCTAGTCAGTCCAATTCAAATGGTTTTGTCTTCATACCCAACAATTTCTTTTTGCACCTTGAAATTATAGTTTTATAGTTTTAATTATTTATAGTTCTACACAACAACTTGAAGGCAATTTATGATGGAAAAAACACACGCGGAAGCAACTCACATAATCATGAATCAATTGCAGAAAATAAGCAACATAAAATTTAACGTGGTTCGGTCACCAACTGTAAATTACATCGACACGAACAACTATTAGATTTTCATTTTTATCATGTTGCACACCAATTACAAGTACAATAATCTCTTTAAATAAAATTTATAAAGGGGACATAATAATTAAACTCACTCATTAAACCTGATGTCTAGTTAGCCGAACTCAATTGGTCTTGTCTTGATACCCAACAATTTCTTCTTACACCTTGAAATTATAGTTTTAAACTCTTCATTGTCTTCTCCATTTAGCACCCCACCTTCAACTTTTATCACCACAACAATCATCAGCGCTACTGTTGGTACGACGTAATTGAAATATGTTACATTTGTGAGAATGAAATTTGTGGTTATTTAAGGAGTGTTTTATTTATAATTTTTGAAATATTGTAACTAGGATGGATAGTGAAAATAAAAAGAAGAAAATGAGAGGAGAAGAGTCCAAAGAAAGAGCACGCGAGTGGCGGCTACACTTCCGCGATGGGTGGTGGTGATTGGAGCCACGCCTTGGCACGCGTCAGTCTCTGATTGGGTCCTAAATGGCATTATATAAAAAGTATATCCAAAACGACAGAGACAGTTGGCGTGGCGTGCCTGCAGTTTGAATCTCTCTCACACATAATAACATTATGTAACAGTTGTGTTGAGTTTGCATGCTAACTTAGCTTGGCTTGGCCTAGTAGCTACCACTGCACTCTACCCCATTTAACTATGCTTTCACTCTATCACATTATTAGCCTAATTTTGTGGATCCTCGAGCCAGACCCTGCACCAATGCATGCGCCAACAAAATCAAATCCTCTTCATGCCTTCATACCCATAACCAACTTTCATCCTCCATTAAAATACTCAACAAAAACTAAAGTTACACCCCATGTGAATGCAAAATAAACTAAACCATTCTCTCATAATACTACCATTTCTTTAATGCAACATTACACAAGACGCAGTCTTAATTAAACCCTTTTTTTTCATTTTTGTTTTTCTGAATCCGCGTGTGCGACTTTTCTTCCCAAAGTCTGCTGTTTCACTGTTCCGGAGATTTCCTGGTCGGACTTCTAAGATTTTCTTCCCATTTTTCAATTCCCTCTCTTTTAATCTTCCTTTTCTTTAATAATGAACAACCCAATTATTATATGTGAATCACTACGGTACCTACTTAGTACTACAAACTTAATTATGTTTTCAAATAATTATTATTTTATTACCCTTATAACTTTGTTTTCTATGCAAATTACTCTTTTCTCCTTTCTTTCTCAACTTCTCACGCCTATTTCAGTTTTGAGTTTCTTCTTGCTAAGCGTGCTGCTTCCCATGGCTTGTCATTGGTTTAGGTGGAAGCTTTTCTTTCAAATAAGTTAAGTGGCTAGTTATACGTATACATCTACAGGTATATTATAAAGTATAACAATATAATAACATATTCTAAAAAGTAGTTTTCTAAAACTAATCTTATTAGGTTGTACATTTATACTTATAATAGAACACACTCAGCTCTTGATTAAGCTTTATACAAAACTTAACTAATTATTATCATCTTTCATCCTTAATAAATTTCAACCTTACTTCCTTCCAACTTCCATACAAAGGTTCACAATCCAAGAGATTAATCTTATAATTTCAAATTTGCTATTTTGTTCATCATTTCTTCCTCTTTAAATATTTTTAAAGAAATAAATTTTGATTTTTTTTTGTGTAAAATAAAGTATGACTACAATCACTACACAAAGATAAGAATTGTTTAAAAGTTTGATCTTTTGAAATCAAAATTTTCTTCATGAAAACTTTGACATGGAGAGTAAGAATAGGCAATGATAGTTACAACGAGTTTAAAGAAAACCATGATAATAAAATAAAGATGAAAACATAAAAATACACATATTTTTTACTAGTTCGATTATATAAGAATTTATTTTCAGTTTACTCTGGATACTGTTAGTCACATTTTTCACTAAATTCTTAAGATTTTTTGTCAATTACAAAACACCTATATAAATAAAATAAGAATTATATAATACTTAAAATATCCTTCAAGTAAAAAAACAAAACTCAATTATGTACCAACACAACACGTATAACAATTCAGTGAAATAAAATTGATCTTGACAAATATTTTTCAACAAGTTGTAATGAATAACACTCTTAATAAAAACACTCTTCAAAAACCTCTAAGTTTTTTTTTTCAAATACTATTGAAACTGTGTGAGATTGATAAATTGGAAGAGTTCTCTTAAAGAGTTTTGGAGTAAATGAAAAATGAAAAATCATTTTGAATTAATATAATTGATTATATTTTTTTTAATTTTTTAAATAATTATTTATAAAAGTGTAATTATTTTTAAATAATTTAACATAATAGATTATTAAATAATTGATTATTTAAAAAATATTTTTTTTATTAAAATAATCTATTAAAATTTGATATAATATAGTAAATGCAAAACAAAGAAAAAAAATATTTTAATAAACATAATCAATTATTACTCCAAATTATCAATTATTTGAGAGTTTAATGAAAAACTAGTTTTCAATGAGTTGAAACTAATCAATTATGAATTCAATATAATCAAGCATATGTTGATAAAAAGTGGAAAAATAATTTTGGAACAAGTCTTACAATTATGTTGTACATTTTAAACATACTAAATTAATGAATAAGAAAAAATAAACTATTAAAAAATACAAATATATATATATATAAAGACACTAACAAACCCTTCTTATATATAATTAATGGTTACTATTATTACTATTATTATTATTATTATTATTATTATTATTATTATTATTATTATTATTATAACATTTGTTCGTAATGATAAGAGATTTTTATAAATATGTGAGAAATCGATATTTAGAAAACATTCTTATAAGAGGAATCGATATGAATGATTTTGTATGTGCACCAATGTCAATCAAGATGAAAGTTATATGTTTTTATTCATTGAAAATACAACTGAGTGAGAAGGATGAACCCCAATCCCAATGACTCATCCAAATAATTTACTTTGTTTTTATTTAATTTATTGCAAATTCACAATACAAACAACATTTTTAAACAAACTTTTACATATTGTCTTATATTTAGTGAATGTTATACTTGAGATTTTAGAATTATTCCTTATTGGTTTGATATTCGTCTTTAGGGACAATTTATTATTTCTGACTCGATACACTTTTCGTAGAATAGTCATCAAACATACACACTACTAGGGTACTCATGTCGTCTAATTGAAGCAGCAAATATGTCATTACAATCATGAGGAGTAAAAGGACTTTAGGGGTTTTTCTCAATAAGAGAATCCTGCAACATAAGAAAAATATATAAGTAGTTGATATTATGTATAATTAATAGCTAAAAATGTGATGAGGACACATTATCTTACAATTTTATTAAGGACTCAACGTGAGTCCTCAAAAGTATATACACCCGATGATCTAATATGGGTTGCTCCCATTTAAGAAGTGATGGAAAACATCCAACCAAAACACCTTTGGCTAAGAGGATGGAAGAAGATAAAGTCTCATGTAGGAAGACTCTACACTTGAAGTGTAGAATACTAGAATTTTCTTTCTAAAAATGTGATGAGGACACATTATCTTACAATTTTCTTTCTTCTTCTAGTCTTGTAGATATTGTATAGATGTAGTTTCTCTTGTATTTGTTGTAGATTTTTATTGAGAAATGTGTGACTTTATGTGAATCTTAATTGGGCCTCATTTGGACTCAATTTTTTCGGCCAAACTCATTTTTTTTTTCAAACACTAAAGGATAAAAAGAGTGTAGAGTAGAAGTCTCACACCAAGTGGAATAGGACAATTTTAGTGCAAAATGAGACGGTCTTTATTTGGCATGTAGGAGCTTCAAAATTTCTTCATTTGTAGCTCTATTTTAGATTTTTTTTAGGTTCCACATCCCTTGTAGTAAGGTGGACAAGATGGTTAAAACATCTATAAATAAAACCTCTTGCCTCTTGCAAAACTCACCTTTAAATAAATGAGAATTGATATATGATTGTCTTCTTGTTATAAGGTTAAAATGAAAGTAATCTTCTCATTTTCTTCTTCAAGAATCTGTTAACATATTTAGTTTTTAGTATTGTTTATTTAAGACATGTAATCTTTCAAGTGAAGGGTGTCCCAGTCTATAGTGCCACAGTGTTTTATCCATGATATTACAATTAATAAAAGGAGCAAAACAATGTGGTTTAGAACGGCTAGAAACAGGCAAGGTAGTGACAATGTACAAGCCAACAGTGGCTTTAACTGTACCAATCCCTCTTGGATGAGATTGTCCTGTATAATGTAGTGGGTTGAAGTGGAAGTTAAAGTGCATTTAAGTTGGTGTGTGAGTTTACTATGTCAAATTTTTATGCTTCAAAGGGAATTATACATAAAAAATCTTGTGTTGACACACCACATCAAAATGGCATTGTAGAACGTAAACATCAACACATACTAAATGTAACCCGAGCTTTACTTTTTCAAGCAAATCTTCCTCCTATTTTTTGGGAATTTGTTGTAAATCATGATGTTTTCTAAATAAATGTTATTCCTACTCCATTACTTAATAACATCACTCCTCATGAAAAGTTGTTTGGAAAATCGTATGACATTTCCTTTTTAAAAGTGTTTGGTTGCCTCTGTTATGCTAGTACCATTACTGCACATAGGAAAAAGTTAGATGATAGATTGGTTTCCCACAAAATACAAAAGGTTATATTGTCTTAAATTTAAAGTTTCATAGCATAGAGATATCAAGACATGTAATCTTTCATGAAAACCACTTTCCATATAAATTGGACAGTGGCTTGCCTAGGGACCCCAACACTTTATCTCTCCTTATTTCTAACGCATATAATTCTGTTTTTGATTTTTTTTTCTGATACTTCACCTCCTGCCGAGCCATGTGCCTCTACTCTTGCACCCAATATTGTCCCTCCACCAGCCTCATTATGCTATGATCTTCCAACAAATAGTTCCTCTGCTTCTGCATCCAACACTGCACCTCCACCAACATTATCACCGCCTGCACCTCCAGAAAGCACCTCACCCCAATTTCCAAGAAGATCATCTCGTCCTCACCGACAACCTGCCTATCTTGTCGATTTCCACACTGCAACCAACACTTCAGGAGGATGAATTTACTGATAGCGATGAGGATATTCCATTGGTTAACACAGAGAATGGAAAACTTGAAAAAAAAGCAGAAGAAGTGAAAGCAGTTGGATCTAAAAAGCCAGATGCCAAAGCTACTGCTCCAGCAAAAAAAGTCAAGGTTGTTGAGCCAGAGAAAGACAATGAAGACTCTGATGATGATTCTAATGAAGATGAAGCTTTTGGAATTTCTGATGAAGAGATGGATGATGTTGACAGTGATGACAATGACGAGGAGTCTGACAGTGATGAAGATGATAATGAAGAAACCCCTCCTCCTAAAAAAGCGGATTTAGGAAAGAAGAGATCAAATGAGTCTGCATAAAAAAAACTCATGTTTCCTCCAAGAAAGCAAAAAATGTTACTCCAGAAAAGACTGATGGTAAGAAAACAGGAAATGCAGGAACTCCAGGAACTCCACACTCCGCGAAGAAAGGTGGAAAGACTCCCAACAGTGAAAGCGAGAGTCCCAAGTCCGGTGGACTCAGTTGCAAAAGTTGCAGCAAGTCTTTCAACTCCGATAATGGTCGGCAACAACATAACAAGGCAAAACACGATGGCCAGTGATACTTTTGCAGTTTGTTAGCTTATTCTTCATTATTATTTCGCTATGTAATAGAGTATTTTAAGGACGTTAGGATTATGTCCTTGGTTTTGGTCTAGTAACCCTTGAAGTGTCATGGTGAATGCATGTTTTGGAAGTTTTGTTTGATATGTTTATGAGAACCTCTCTTAATGTCAAAAAAGAAAAGAAAAGAAAAGAGAAAAGCAGAGAAAAGAAAAATACAAAATAAATTCTTATTTATTTGTGTATTAGAGAGTAAAATACATGGTGTATGTATAAGAAAAAGACTAAGACCTAGCTAAAACAAAAAAAGGAAAGTTGGGCCAAACAAATAAAGCTCAATAACTTAAAATAGAAAAACTAAATATGTTAATAGGATCCTTCCTTGAAGAGATGAACACGAGTTTCTCTTGAATAAACTTGAAGTTTAATAATTTTTCAAGTCTTTCGTTGTGTGCTTGAGATGCTTCAATTCAAGAAGATTCACTTTTTATAGTTAATTAGTAAATAAATTTTAATAATAAAAATTTCTTATATTTTACAAAATTTTAGTAGTGTTTCGCATTAATATTTAGAATATACAAAATGAAAGTGGTAATCAAACAAAATCAAACACGCATATGAAGAGCAACTAAAAATGCAATAAACTGAATTCCATAAAATATGTAAAATGTAGATTAAAATATATGTAAATCAACTATTATAAAGTGATCCATCTTCCCAAATTGTTTAACCAGACAATTAGAGATTTAACACATTGATTAATATGATTTCCACTAGTTATCATATAAAATAAATCATAGTAATTTTTCAAATTGGAAGTGGTACAAAAGTTTTAAATTGATTCTCAAATAAGAAATTGAGATTCACTCAATGCAACAATATTATAATTTAAATGTTAAATAAAACAAATTAAATTTATCCACTCAACTAATCAATTTATAAGTAACTATATTACATACCATCTTTTACATGTTTTTGCCAAAATTTTGTCACCATAATTACTCAAATATGTGCTTCTTAAAAACAAAAATAAAATTAATTTATCAAGAGTCATACACCCTTATACTTAATACCAATGCATTCAAAACATGCACTAATACAAAAAGCACAAAATAGAAAAAATGTGATTCAAAACCCAACAAAGACCTCATGCATAAATTAGGAGCAACAGGAGAAGATAAAACAAAGCGTGGTGAAAAGCGACAACAGTGTGCAAAGGAAGCAATTAGGAGCGAGCTGCAATTGTGAAGAGAGTCTCACGACAGTGGTGAACTTAACAACACAACAGTGTGGCAACAACGAATCAATGGCAATGGTAGTGGTGCAATGGATCTCGATAAATGCAATGGCAATGAACGTAAAAAAAAAATGCAACATTACTGGAGCAATGGAGAGAAAATACAAGTTCATCATAGAGAAAAATCGAGTGAGAGAAAGTTAGAGGACAAATTACACTAATGCGTAGTGGGGGAGAAGAAGATTTAGACACCTAAGATAAAAGGCTTAGGACTTGTACTTTGAATATGATGACATTTTTTTTCCAACTGTCAACATATACTTGCTCAAATTCACAAAAATGTCACCAATAAAATATCGACAACTATTTGTTGGATAATCATCATTGTTTCGTCAATGGGTTCTTTTATACTAGTGATTCTTTAAAATAGATTTAAATAAAAAACAAATAAAATTATCTCTAAAATATTTAAATTTGGATCATGATGACATTTTCGGTAAGAAAAAAATTATGTTAAATGAGAAATATCTATGTTGTGTACGTTCAAGGTTATGACAATATTAATCATTATATTTTATTATAAATTATTTATATCAATAAGAAAATTAAGAAAATATTAACTAATAAAAATATATAAAAATTAAAAAGTAGAGATTAACAAAATTATCTCAACGCAATAAGTAAAATATCTAATGCAATACTTCTTATAACTTCAAATTTTGAAATTCAATAAATTTAAAGAAAAGTATACATATTTTTGAAATTGTTGAATAAGTTTAAAAAACTACCACTTATACTTAGGATATTTTTTTTTATACTTAAAGAGTATAATAATTCAAAATGTCACAATTTAATTAAGATTTAATTCATGTAGTTTACATCACCAGACAACTAATATAACTTGTAATAATTACTAGTAATGTATGACTTTTATTTAATACTAAGGAGAATGTATTGCATGTAAGATTCCATTACCCTTATTTTCATTCTTTCACTTGCATGCATACCTTTCACTTTACTTTTTATCTTTAAAGTTTTCTCGTTTCCGTCTTTGTACCTTCATCCATTTCATATTGTCTCTCTTTCAGAATTTAATTGCACTTCTTTATTGTTTGAGAACCAAGAATTGTTCTTAGTAGGACATTTTTTTTTCTATCAGAGCTTTGAAGTGTGGAATGATTTCTTGCATCAATTGGAAGCTCATTGAAGAAGGAAAAGTTCACGTAAGGGATGCTACTTTAGATAATATTAGTTAACGAGTTTAAAATAAAGTCCTTCCTTTGTGAAGATTGTTTTAGCATGATCTTTCTTTGCTTGCTAAGTTTGAAGTTCTTGGGTTGCATGTAAAACTAAAACTCTCGAGCAGGAAATTGAAGAACACTCGTTGCAAAAACTGAATGACATTTGTTGCATGTGCATCTAATGTTCTCAAGTAGCATGTGTAATATGAAGAATATTGTTGTGTTTGTGTCTAATGTTCTCTAATTGCTTGCAAAAATTGAAGAACATCTCTTACATGTGTATGTGATGTTTTTTAGTTAAATGTAGAATCCCCCTCATGATCATGTTGAGTTTGGAATCCTTGTTTTTGCTTGTCACTACACCATTTTTTTACTTTAGATTGGACAAGGCCATACTTATATGATCATTGCATAAACATGGAAAAGACAACAGTTTTACAAATGTAGTTTAAGGACTACCAAAGACCATATTTGTAAACTCATTTCTTAATTATATCGCATTCTTTTAAGTGTTGCATTTAGAATGTGTGTGCTAAACAATAAAATTGTGGCATAAAAGTGGCCATAAACATAAATCTAGCCTAAAAGTGGAAAAGGCAACACTTTTATAAATGTGGCTTATAAATCATTATAGACCACATTTTTAAAGTCATGAATGTTTAAGACATAGTTTTGTGGTGTGACCTTTTAAAAAAGAATAAACCACAATAACAAAGTATGGCCTAAAATAATAAAAATGTGGCCTTTAATTATGAAATTTTAAATTATATTTAATTAAAATTGTCTTTAATATAGAGAACGATTATTAAAACTTGGTTACTTTGGCCAACTTTTTTAAATTTATGGATATTTTAAACAACATTTAATTAATCTAATTAGTAAATTAAAAAAAATTAAAAGAATAAAAATTATGCTTTTGGATTTCAAATATACAATCCATTTTTGTTTTCTTTTTCATTCTCCAAAACATTTCCAAATCTAAATAGTTTCCACTGATTTACAAATCAAAATCAAAATTATTATTATAATAATAATAATAATGTGTTAATATTAATATATTATTATTATTAACAAAAATAACATTAATAATAATATTAATATTAGTATTATTATTATTATCGTTAATAATATTAGTAAGATAAATAACTATTATTATTATTAATGTTAACAATATTATTAATAATAATATTTTTATTATCAATAATAATAACAAAAATAACAACCACAATAATAATAATAATAATAATAATAATAATAATAATCATCGTAATAATAATAAGAAGAAAAATAAGAATGATAATTTAAACATGACAATAAAATTTATCCCTTAATGGTTATAGATTTTATGTTTACTCAAGGAATCTGGGTTCAATTTCCTCTAACAAACTATTTTTGATAAGATAATGATTTTGAAAGTAGGTGTGGTCATAGGACAAAATTTGTCGTCTTTGAGCCCATGGCCATGGCTAGAAAACCGTGGTCAAACTGTCGCCTAAAATTTAGGTTACGATTTTATGTTGTTTCCTAAAATGATATTTGTTAGAGTGTGTAAAACTGGAGTCTCTCCTTATATGTCAAAATCTCAGCCTCCAATTCACATTAAGTCTTTAAAGTAGTTTCCCTTATGACATGAGATACACTATCTAGTGTGTTATGAGATCACATGTTAGAGTTTGAAAGAGTGAATAAGAATAGATATTAAAGTTTAGGTAAGTATCTACGTTAAACTCACCTTGATCCATGTAATCGATATTTGCATACTTGAAGTGTTAAAATGGGTCATGTGTTAAATCTATGATGAAGAATGCTTAATAAAGGGTTTAAATACCAATTTAAAAATTATTTTATAAATTTTTATTAATAACATAAATCACTTTAGATATCAATAATGTTTTAGTTTCTAAAATAATATCTAATTTAGATAATATAATGACTAATTATTTTATTCTCTAAATTTTGTTGTTATCTAATTATTATTTTTGTATTAATAATTCAATATATAATCTCATAGTTTTTTTATTGTCCAATAAAAAAAAATTGAATGTTTACAAGTTGCAATGAAATGAAATAAAATAAGATTAGGTGAAGGGATAATCATTACATGTGATAATTAGTACTTCAAACACTCATCTCTAATGTTGAGAACTAGAGTTTGCAAGAAGTTATATAAGTTTGATTCATTACTTTTAAAACTATTATTTCTATTTTAAAAAGTAGTTTTAAAGTGTTTGACACATTTTGGTTTAGTTTGAAATACTAAAAACAAGATTTAACGTATCTTTGAGTATTTTAAACATAGTTTGTTACGAATGAAAATAGAAAGGAATTGAAATTTTTGCGATACCAACACAAAAAAATCTCACTTCACTTCTGTAAAATTATTATCTGTTTAAACCATTTATTCCATATCATATAATGATAAATTAAAAATAATATAAAAAACTTCTGTTTATAAGTTTTGTTAAAACATATATATACTTAAAAAACAGCAACATTATCGTATGTCATTTTTAGCCATTTTTTAAGTTCACAAACAATTATTTTTTATTTTCTCTCACTAATAAAGCTTTAAAAGTAATATTATTTTATATTTTTCAATTTTTTTTAGTTTTATTAAAAAGGCTAACACGTCTAATAAATAATGGTACATAGAGATAACAATATAATATATATAACATGGCATATACACGTGTTAATACTAATATTTTAAAAATTAGACCAATCATGTCACGAGCCACATGTTCTTCTCCGTTTTCACCATCTTTGTACATATTCGTCACTATCTAAAATTTTTACATTCTTCTAATATATGTTGTGTTGGTTTTCACCGTTTTACTTTTAGCAAAAGAAAAACGGGGATCTATGTGTTATTCTCTCACGTGTGAAGCGATTTGTAAAGAAAGTTATAGTGGAATGTAGTGATGAATATTTTGAAGAAACCCGCACGATCATCGATCGTCTTCTTCCGTCGCAATCGAGGACCTTGCTGCGGTGCCAATCGTGCTGTTGGAGCATGCTAGAGTGGTTCCGTGCCGCATGAAGCTGAGGAGCAAAGCTTCAATTGGATGAGTGCGAGATCTGTTTGTATGGGAGAAGCAAATAGTGGTTCATTTTTCTCAGGCAGTCCAAGGTGCGAGTTTTGACTTGGATAAGGAGGATAGGTGGGAGTGGAAGGAAGGGGAGAAGCTCGGGTATACGGTTAAATCGGCTAACCTCCGTCTAAGGGGAGACAAAGTTGGAGAGAATGGGACGGTATATAAAAAGTTTTGGGGGAGTAAAGTTGTACCTACTGCACTAGTTACGACATGGAGGGTGTTGGAAAACAAGTTGGCCACTAAGGCTAACCTGGTTAGGCGCGCGATTACGGTTACAAGTTCTATTTGCAGCCTGTGCGAGGTGGAGGAGAAGACTAGTTCCCACCTATTCTTCTAGTGCAGATTTGCTTGGTTATTGTGGAACCATTGTTGTGTATGGCTGGGTGTGCAGGGTGTGTTTCATAATGTCCCTTTGTTAAATTTTTCTCAGTTTAGGATGAGCAGTGTGCCGGTTTCGGTGGATGAGGTTTGGGGAGGGATTTGGATTGCAATAGTTAATGAGGTCTGAAGGCATAGGAATAGGGTTATCTTTAAAGGGGAAGTAGTAGATGTACTGGAGGCTTTCGCGTTGGTCCAACTAAAGACTTGGTCTTGGGTTTCATCCAAGTCACAGTCTGCGTTTTTTTCCTTTTCGGATTGGTGTTAAGATCCGATGGATTGTATTAGGATGATCTTATGAGATGTTTACTTAGTATGTCAGGTGTCTTTCTCTGGATTAAGTTAGGAGTGTCTTGTATAGTCATACTTGAGTGTATGTCTACTAGATGTGATTAAGGTTGTCATTTTGTATAAGGGTTGAACCACCCCTAAAGTGATTCATATTTATTTATTTATTATTGCCAATAAAAAAAACAAAACAAAATTTCAAAAATGGTCTTTTAATTATAAACAATTAAAGTACACAAATAAATAAATTATATATTTTTTAATTATATTTATATAAATATTATTTTAAATATTATTTTTATGATAATTTTTTATGTTTCGAAAATGTTAAGTAATCATATTGTTTTCTAAAATATTAATTCAAATAGTTGGAAATAATTTAAAAAATTTTAATTAACTCAAAGATACACGTTTAAGTTTTCCTCAGCTAGTTTTGTTTTTTTTTCTAATTGGTGTCTCGCCCCTTTGTTTGTCTGTATTCGCTTTAGTGGGAGGTCGGAGGAAGTTCCTGTCAGGTTTTGTCAAATTATGTCAGGAGCTGTTTTGTTTCTTAGATGTTTTAAAAGTGTTATGCGGTTAGGTTGCTCATACCTTTTTGTATAAGGGTTGAATCACCCGTGAAGTGATTCTTGTGTATATATATTCTTGATTGTTGATCAAAATAAAATAAAATAAAATAAATACACAATAATACCTCATATTTCATTATTCATAATTTTTTAATTATAAGGGTAAATTTATAAACTTACATTTTACACATTTAAAAAAAGTTAAAAATTCACTCACAATCATCGCATCACTCACAAACTTCAATAAAATTTTCTCACAAATTCACTCTAACATACCCAAATTCAAACACACTTACTTTCTTCACACTTTCCTATTAAATTCTCATACACCAACTCAAATTCTCACACATCCTCTCGTCAATCCAATCACAACCTTAGAGTGTTTGTTCTTCAAAGCTTGTATTGTGCAAGAGGAAGGATGAGTCCTACACTAAGGCTATCATTGATTTTGTCAACTACGCCATCCTAAAATGTGTTCCTCTTATGACACCCCCCAACTAGCAACCCCATGTAGTTGAAAGGAGTTTTCATCACTTCGTAATTGAGAATAGACGCAAAACGAAGAATAACGGTCTGATCGACCCCCACCCCTCCAATTCTACTCTTCGAGAAATTCACCTTAAGACCAGAAACAAGTTCAAAGCAATTTAGAATAACCTTTAAGTTGAACACGCTTTTAATGTTGGCTTCACAAAAGAACAAAGTGTCATATGCTCACTGAAGCATATTGATCTTAACCTTCTTGCACCCTACCTCCAGGCTCTGAATCAAGTTCTTCTTAACAACTTTCCTTGGAATTCATAATATTTTACTTTTGGAAGTTAAAATCCTTGCGACCAAATAACATAGTCATAGTTGTCGTTTTTCTCTTTTCAACTGTTTAAACAAAGTTTCGCATAAAATTAACAAAATCAACAATTCAGGACAATTTTTTTAATACAAGAATTATTGGAGATCCCGCCTTCACTGGAGATAAATACTTTTCATAATATATAAGTGGGTGCAAACCTTATCTTATTAGCCAGTTTTATAAAGTTGAGTTAGGTTTAAAATTTACTTCCTAATATGTTATCAGAGAGTCATTTAAAATTTATTCTAGCAAGAGTTTATTGGGCTTATCAGACAATCCATGAATATATATTTACTGGGCTTATCAAACCATCCATCAATATGTAGTCTTACACACGAGTTGACAAATTTTTGAGAGATGTGTTGGAGATCCTACATCTTCCAGAGATAAGAACTTTTCATAATAAATAACCTTATAAGCTGATTTTGTAAGGTGAAGTGATACAACCCAATTAGGCAAGCAGATGACCAAGTACACAAGAGACGATTCACACTGTGATCAATCATCTCAGCATTCAAGACAAGGCCCCACCAAATATCGGAAGGGCCTCAGCGGAAGAAGAACTGGTAGACCACAACATCAAATGTTCTTCCTTCTGGTCTTCTTACAAGACAAAAATGTTTGTAAATAAATTGGGCACACTTTGGGGGTTCAAATAGAAGAATAAACTAGAGTAGGGTGTGCTTAGTAATTTGAGTAGGGTCATGATAAGTTTTTCTCGGTTTAGGGTTTCTTTGACCTACCTTCTAGAAGGCTTCTCACAAATGACACTCATGTTTCTCTATCTTTGCCTCATGTATTACACACATTGAATTTGAATAGTAAAGAAACTCTGCATGAGTGTTTTTGTGATCTCATAGTGGGTCTTATATTGAGTGTGTGAGCACTTCAAGTGGCGACTCTTTCACCACTCATCTTGAAGTGTCTCCTTTCTCCAAGTGGCGTGACAATCCTTCTTCTTCCATAAGCTTTCTTCATCCCTTCCTCTTTTTATCTTTCTTCTTGCGCCATCCATTCCATTCCTCTTTATAATATCATGTTTTTCTTTTAATATTTGGTTATCACTTGTTTTTCTTCATCTTATATTCCTTCCATTTCCACAATTTACTTTTATCATCATGTCACCATATTGAGTTTTTCTATTTGCCCTCTACAAGTGAACTTTCACACTTACTTAATCACTTGTGTTCTCACCTTAAATTGTTAATCTCAAAAAACTTAATCAAAAGTGAAACCTATAAAATATACAATCTTAAAATCAACTCACATCATTAAGTTAAACTTGAAATCTACTACTTAATAAAAATAACCATTCTTACAAAAGTTTACCCTTTACAAAAATTGAATTGAAGATACTTACTAATTTTGAAATCCTCTTTAAGGAAGTTACCTAACAAAACAAACTACTTAAAGTAACATAAATTCATCTTGTTTTAGTCAATCATATATATGGATTTCAAGACTGCATGCAGATAAAAAAGAGAAAAAAAAAACATAATTGGAAAAATAAATTAACAAAGTATTATCAAGAAAGCCTAGAGAGAAAATAAATAGAAATTAGAAAATTTAAACTTTAGAGAGATAATAATCTTAAAAAAAATAAATGAAAATTATTTTTAACTTAAAAAACACAATTATCATTTTTCGTTTACTTTATTTCATACCTTTTAGTATTCTAAAAACCTGTCCTTACAAAAATAGATGTAATTACACTCTTAATCATAATAAATTTAAGTAATTTTACTTTTATATAAGTTTTAGTTAATTAAATATTTGTTTTATTAAATTAACCGGAATAAGTTTAACATTTTTTTAATTTAAATATTCTTTAATGTTGAATTAAAATGTATAGTTGTATATGATTAACTAAAATGTTAAAATAATAAAATTTATATAAGTTATAATTACTATGAATAATATAATTATATATTTTATAGTGTTGAATTTAACTACGAATAGAGATATGTGGATAGTAATTCATAAATAATGCTAAATTTATTTATGTAGGTAATAATCCATTCTATTTTTTTAATGGATAGTAGAGTAGAAATATGTTGAATGTTTTTTCTCTATATTCTCCGTGTAGTGGAGAGATCACAAGTTTACTACCACTAGAAGAAAATTATTAAATAAAAAATAATTTTAGAGATAAAAAATAATTAGTTGTTATTGTTGGGAAAATTCTTTTTTAGTGTAGATACAAGATGATCACTTGCGGAAACAATAAACAAATAATAGAAAATAGAGCAAAAATAGAATAATGAGGCAAAAAAAATTTAATGTGGGAAAACCTTATGAACTTGAGAAATAAAAAAGATTTGAGACCTAGTTCAGAAATTGCCTCCACTATGAAAGTAAGATTACAATATTTGTTTCTCTCACTACTTGAGGATAACACTCAATCTCATCCAACAAGGATGAAATACAATGTCTATCTAGTCTTTCACTAGGATTTCTAATATCACACTATGGTGGATATCTCCTCCTATCTCTTTTTCTCTATATGTTGCTCTTCTTACTTGCTTCCTTCTATTTTTCTCAGAAGTTCCCTTACTACAGAGAATGAGAGGAAGACTTCCTTATAAGGAGATTAATGGTCTATTTTCAAGAGAGAATTTTCAAAAGAGAGTTACAATTTTCAAAAACATTTTAATGGTCATCATTGAATATATTCAATGAATTGGTTACCAATATTAATTAGTTATAATCTTCCATTAAATTGAGGGTATCAATAATTCAACTTCCCACAATAGTGTTACCAATATTCATTAGTCATAATCTCCCATAAAATTAAGGAGGGATCCCCAACAGTTATACTGTTTAAATTATATATTATTTTAGAGATTAAAAAATTATTAATATTTAAATTAATTATTATTAATAATAAATAATTTAAATTGGTATTTTATTAAATATTAATATTTTAACTATTAAATAATAATTAATTTAATGGTATAATAATTAATTATTTTTTATTTTTAAAACTGATTTTTGTTTAATGACTTTTTTAAGCAGTGTCATCGAATCATACGATGGAGAAGTTAGCTGTAGCTCTTTACACATAGAGGGTAATGCTATATATTAATGGAATTTGAAGCTTTTACCAAAATATTAAAAAAAGAAAAGAAAAAGAGATTAGAATTGTGTAGAATGAGGGTGGTAGCTAGCTAGGGAATTATTAGAGGTTTTGAGTCAATTGACAATGCATGGCCATATTATTGTGAAGAAATGGGCACACGGTGCAACTCATAACAAGTCTTTGCTGCATTAGTACATAAAACATCATGTGTTCTCCACTACACATATTCCAAAGACATTGCTATAATAATAACTCTTATATTAGTTCCACACTACATTACACACATCCACCACACTCCACTTATAACTAGTATCCCACGTGTGATTGATGCAAAATTTGTTTCTCTTCTTAGCTTAACGTTTAGAATCACATCATCATTTCTCTCAATGAAAAGGGTGAACACATGTCATGCGCACACAATGGAGTACTTCCTTACATCATAACTATACTTATTATTTTCTTTTTTCACTACGCATTCAAGGTTTGCTAGTATTTTAGTATCCACAGTGCACATTATGGGTATTTTGCATGGAAAATTTATAATATATTATAATAGAAAAACATTTTTGAACATGTAATTTAACTTTTACATTTATGATAAACAATTTATGTTATATTAATATTATTTTTAATTATTGATGATTTATTTTAATAATATTGACTTAGTTCGATCACTTACACATTAAATCATCTAGGATTTTAGTTAATTATTCAAAAAAAAGTTGTGATTCAAAGTTGGACTTCTTTAAAATAAAATCTGTTGTTTCATTAGCAAAGTCATGTTTTGATTTTTATAATATGTACTGCATTGAGGACTATCCGTATCAGGTCTCTCATGATTTCTGATGTGAATTTTTCTATTCATGAAGAAAACTAATAATTAATCCTTAAAAAGTACAATAATTAAGAAAGATCATGATAAGTTCTTCTATAGTTTAATATTTAACGACCAGAAATCATAAATATCTCTAATTTTATCTCGAGTGATATTTAAAAAATAATAATTTTCTGATACATATTTTACCTATTTTTATAGATAATAAGGATTTTATTTTCACTTTTCTTATTTTATTCACAAAGTAGAGTATTATATTTATATTTTTTTTATTACATAAGTTATTCATAATTATATATAATAGATTTTATATTACGGACATTTTTTATATTTTATTTTTTATTTTGACAATTATAATAATTAATTTTTATTTATTATTTGAACATTGTATTTCCAGATATTGATAATAGTGATAAATGATAAGTGCATTTAATTTTTCTCTAGTATTTTATATATTAAAATGTTTATTTTAATCATTAAACTGTTTATGTTAATTGTTTAATTATTTGTCACACATATTTGAGTGGAATTTAACCATTATTTATACTATTAATAAAGGGATTACCTATTAAAAAATTTAAATTACCGCATGTACTTCAGCTAAGTTATTTTTATTTATTTATTTTAATTTTTTTTTTGAAATATTTTAAGGCATAATATAAGGTTAATAGTCGAATAAATTATATAAACAATATATAATAATTGGAATTAAAAAATTATTTATAAATTAAAATTAAAATATTTAAAATTGGAAAATTAAAGTTATTGATACCCAAAATATATTTCATTAATAAAATAAAATTTATATAAAAATATCATATTAATATATCTAAGTTATTTTAATTTATCTATTATTGTACTAAATAATTTAATCAAATACCAATAATATAGGTTCATGATTTTTAATACATAATGAGTTTAGTTAAAAATACTTTTACAAAACATAGCTTATATATTTTAGAAATAGTTATTGTCATAGGAACATTTTTATTCTTACTAAACATGTCAAATGTTCAATATATAGTTTATGCTATGTTTTTAAGAATGATTTTCAATATTGTTAACATGAAAATTAAGCAATAGGTTTACATAAGAAACCACTGTTATGGTTTACATACCAAAATAATGGTTTATGATATGATTAGAATCACCATCTCACTCCAATATTTCAAAACAATAATATCATTCTTCACTAAATTAAACTCTCTCACCACTTCTCCATCTCACTCATGTTGGAATAGATGTGAAGTTATTGCCTTTAACATCATCAAAGTTTAAGATTACCTTGTCAATGTTGTCCAAAAACAAAGATTCATATCTGATTTAAGTAAAGTGCCTTCAAAATAGAAAATTTTCACTATCTAAATATATAATAAAATTGAATGATATAGTAGATTGAAACATACTTTTCTTTTGTAAAAAAACTTCAACTCTTAATCAATACATATTCTTAGAACAAACTGTAAAATCAGAAAATTACTTTATGTATGTATTTTTTTATTGATGAAAATTAAGGAATAAATTATCACAATTGAATTGAAGTCAATGGAAAGAAGAGTTAAAATTTGGAGTTTGCGGTGGAAGTCACGAAAAAGTTGACACGTGTATTGTGGATGAAATTTGAAAAGTCTAACCATTTTGCTAACATAATTACTCGATTACCCACTTTAACCAGATTGTAGTTTAACATTAAAGAGAAACTGATGAAATTGTTCCCCTTTTTTTTTGGTAAAACCATAAACGGAGAGTCATGAAAGTTGCAATCAATATTTTTTTTTCTCTCTTTTGCTTTGGGGAAATGGAAATGTGATTATGAACAAGAGAAAAAGGTTAGGGTGGCAAAATATTGTAAGAAAGGGGTTGATGTTTAATAAATAAATAAATATTAAGGGAATGAATTTCTGTAAGCTATTGGTCGAACTTTCCTTTGGTTTATGTTATTATTTTGAAGAGAGAGAAAATTAAGACCCAAAGGTTTATAAGTGAGAAGTTGCAAATAAATATATAATAATTATGAGTAATTAGTGTGATCTTCTATTAAAAGAATATGATTGATTTAATAGATTAATTATAGACCTATTAATCATTAATCATTAGTAGAATGATTAATAAAACTATAAGAAATTTTAGACAAAAATTATAGAAATATATACTCGTGGTACTTGAAATCGATTGAAGAAAATAAAAAGCTTAAGGGATAGATAATATTAGTTAAGATTTAGGGAATAACAAAATAACTAACTACAGCTTTTATAATCCATCTTTCATTGTGGAAAAACTTATTTAATTATGAATGCTCTAACTAGAAGTTATAAATCATACTTAGGTACTTTTGACAAGATCATAATGGATAATGGAGAGGGTGTCGTGATTAACTTTGGAAGTGTGGATGTTTCTATTGGAGAATCTACAACCAAATGGCTATATGCTCTCATGTCCCACACACTCGTACTTTCACTAAATGTGACTATTAATAGGTTTCCAAATTACATTCACATGTCTAACTTTTTTCAAAACATTAACATTATCTTTTATTAGGATTGAAGTTAAAAAAGGTCAAATGTGAAATACTATTACATTAGAGTAGAGAATATTAAGGTTTAAGTATTAGTATCTCAACATCAAAAGATTTAATCTTTTAACGATCTCTTGTTATCGGTTCTACCATTTTAGTTTCTGTTTTTCTCTTCCCTGTATATATATGTTTTGTTTCTCTTCCTTCGCTTGTACATTATAATCATTCACTTTGAATAAAATTTTATTCTTTTTTCACCTTGATTACTCTCAACACATTGTTTATTCCTACTGTATTACACATTATTTTTGTTTTTGCACATCACTTTTGCTTATAAGACTAGCGAACCATGGCATACAAAGGGCCTAATCTGATATAGTATCAAGAAGAGCTCTACTAGCAATCTCTTTGCCTTTGTTTCATATTTCTTTCTTATTTCTTTATTTCTTGTTTGTTATCTTCTTTTCTTTTTCATGGCTGAAGAATTTCATCAAATGCCTTAAGTGCAAAGTTGCTTGTATATACATCTAGTGAAAATCATGCTACATGCCTTGTCTCTCTAGTTCTTGATAGTAACAATTACCATTCTTGGAAGATATCAATGGAGAATGTTATTAGCTCTAAGAATAATCTCAAATTCATGGATGGAAGTAAGACTAAACTAGAAAAGTTGGATGTTTTGTATTCAACATGGAGAAGGTGTAAAAACATGGTCGTGTCTTGGATTGTGCATTTTGTTTCCACACCTATACCACAAAGCATTCTATGGATGGATAGGTCTGAAGATATTTGAACATATTTGACATTTAGGTATTTCCAGGGAATCTTTTCCGCATATCATAATTGAAAATGAAATTTGTTGCTCCCCAACAGGGAGACATTTCTGTCACTAAATATTTAAATAAGCTTAGAATTATATTAGATGAAGTTGACAATTTTGACCTAGACCATGAATGCGTTATACTAGATGTTCTTGTAGTTATTTCTAAAAGTAAAACGGGAAGATCAAGCCATACAGTACTTGGGTGGCCTTAATGAACAAGATTCAAATGTTGTTAAATTGCAGGTTCTGTTAATGGGTTTCATCCCTCCTATATTGAAGATTTTTACATATATTTTTCAATTGGAAAGACAACTTTTTGGGAACGTTATACAGAATAAGTCAAGAATAAATAACACAAGTTTTTTCGATATCAACAACTACAAATTTTGTGGTCGTATAGACATACAAAAGTTGCATGTTACAAAAAACATGGCTTTCCTTCCAATGAAGAACACAAAACATAAGAGGCAGATTTTGTACACACTCTGAAAGAAATGGTCATACAATTTAGCTTTGCTATAGGAAACATGGGTTTCCTTAAAGGCACAAGTTTCATTCTAGAAGAAATAATAAAGTGAATATTGTGGGAATTGTTCATGATAATATTGGAGATTTTGTACAACAAAATTCAAATGAAACATATGATTTTAGATTGTCTCACCAACAGTACCAAGCTCTCGTGAATTTGATTCAACACTTTGGAATAATAAATAATGTTGAATTAGCGCAAATCAATCAAATTGGATATGTTACTTCTTGCCTTGGACAAAACTCTACAATGAAATGGTAGGTATAAAGGTAATTTATTTTCCACTATTAATCTTGTTGAATTTAAGAATAAGACTTCTTGGATTATTGATAATGTAGTCACTGAATATGTGTCATGTTCTTTAGAAAATTTCTTATTGTATAATATTGTTGCTTCAATTATTTTTAGACTATCTAGTGGAAAATATGTTACTACAACACATACAGTGATAGTCAAACTTAGTGATAAGTGACAAATTTAAGTAATATTTCATATTAAAATATAGACACTTATGAGTATTAATTGCTAAAATAAGTATAAAATATTCCCTAATTTATGAATTTATACCTTTTTACATATTTTGTGATTTTTATTTGAATAAGAATCCAAATTTTATGTTAGCTTCAGGATTCTATGGGAGAATGAAGATGATTGGGCAAAAGGAAAATAATATAAGTTATAAAGGAAAATTGGAAGGCCTCGGCACGTACCAAGCTCACACAAGCCCAAACCATCATCAGAGGATACAAACCAACAGATAACTAAGGACCCACAAACACTTCACAAATAGGTCAATCATCTCAGTATACAAAGGCAGACCCCACCAAACCTCAAGAAAACATCAATAGAAGAAGAACCAAATACAAACCAGAATATCAAAAGTTCTTCCTTCCTGTTTTCCACCAAAAACATGTTTGTAAATAATTTGGACTCACTTTGGGGGTCCAAATAGTAGAATAAGCTAGAGTAGGGTTCATAAAGCATAAAAGAGAGTGTCCTTAGCGAAATGGGCTTGCATCAAACCCACTATTTCAAGACAAGGCATCTAGGTTGGGAAGGGAAACCTAAGTTCTAAAAACTAGGTCTAGGGGCGACATTGACCTTGGTCAAACCCTAGGGCCGCCCCTCTTCATGGACATTTCTACCCCTCTCTCATCTTTCTCTCCAACTCACTTCTTCCCATATAAAGATGCCTCCCTCCATGTATGACACATTGAAATTTTAAGTAAAGAAACTCTACTTGAATGGATTTAGAGTCTGAGTACTCCTTTTTATCTGGGTCTTATCTTGGGTGGGTAGTATCCTAAGTGGCAACTTTGGGTCTTATCTTGAGTGAGTGACATCTCAATTGGCAGCTCTTGCATCACTCGTCTTGGAGTCCCTCTGCTCCAAGTAGCGTGAATTTCCTTTCTAATCCACAAGTTCTTTTCATCCCTTCATCTCTTTTCTTCTTTACTTGCGCCATTATCCATTTCTATTTCATGTTCTTTAATGTTCCTTCCATTCAGTCATTCTTTATCAATTTTAGTCTTGTTTCGTTTCCTTTTTTATGTTCTCTTCAATTCTGCACCTTTGCATCATTGTCACCATATTATTGTGTTTTTCTCTTTGCCCTTGTGAAGTGAACATTCACACTTACTTAACCACTTGGTTAAGTTCGTGTCCAGTGGGGATCTTCTTAGGGTTCTCACAATTAAATTGCTAAAATCCAAAATCTAAACAAAAGCGAAACCTTTAAAATGTGCAATTTAAAATCAACTCACATCATTAGAGCATCTCGCTTAAGTGAGCTCATTCTTGTTTGAGCGATAGTGCTCCACCAACATTGTGCGTTTTGACGTCTTACTCGCTCAAGCGAGCTTTATCTTGTTTGAGCGAGAATCCACTTAACCCAAGTCATTTAAGTTAAATAGGGGGCTAGAGGCACAACCCTAGTGTGCAAGATTGTGAGGAAAACGCCATTGAGTGAATTGTAACCCAATTGGGAGAATAAGAGGTGTGAGCATTATTAGAGGAGGCAGTCGTCAAGGAGAAACATCCTGGATCTTCTTTTCATGCTCTCCCTTCTTATAACAATGATCATGTGTGACTAGTTCTACCCTTTGGGATTGTGAGTAATTTGTTTAAACTCTTATCTATTGAGTTTATATCTAAACATAATATTATGTTCTTGATTGATGATTGGTATTATTGTTTTGTTTGTAATGCTTGGTTTACCATGATCTAGAATCTTAAATTTGACTGGAAAGTACTTTTAAGGTTCTGACCTAAATGGTAATACTTAACATATTTGAATTCTAGAAATAGATTTGAAATGTTAATTGCTATCAACGTCTGATCTTAAGGATAATTTGTTTTTATAAATATGCGAGAAATCGATATTTAGGAAGCATCTTAATAATTTTATATGCGATGAATCAATATAAATTATTTTATACGGGCATTAATATCAATCAAATGACACAATATTGTCATGCTAATTAAAATACAAAAGAGTTTGAAAGATGAAACCCAACCCCTATTTTTCCAATTGAAACAACAAACCCTTTGACTTGTTTTCTTATTAATCATTGTCATCATAACAACTTTCAACAAACTTTTATTATTCAGTTTTATATTTAGTGAATATTTTACTTGATTATTCCACTGTTCCTTGTGGGTTTGATAGTCATCCTTAGAGACACATTATTACTTCTGACAACGCGGTCCGTAGAAAAAGTCATCACTTAGTAATAATTTCATCCTGAATTATGTGTTGTTCATACCTGAATTTGACTATAATTTGATTTCCATCTCGAAACTTGTTTCTTCTCTTAATTCTGAACTCATTTTTTTTTTCAAAGTCTTGTATCATTCAGAATATAAAGACCAAAGAGAGGAGTGGTGTATTTGAGGTTAAAGTTAGATTATATACTATATGCTTACAAAATGATCAATCTTGTTGCATGAATACTACAATTGTTAAACAAAAAACTTGACCTTTTGGCATGTTAAAATGGGATATTTATCTGGTGAGCGACTTGACATAATGAAATGCCAATATCCCTTCATTTGTAGTAATAATTATTTTATTTGTGATACTTGTCATTTATCTAAACAAAGGAAACTTCCTTTTCCTAGTAGTAAATCTCATGTTGAACATAGTTTTAATCTTATGCACATAGATATATGAGAACCTTGCATTAGTGTTTCCATGAAATGAATATAGATTTTTCTTTACAATTATGGATGATTATACACTACAAGAAAATCATTAAATAGAAACCAATTTTAGAGATAAAAAATAATTAGTTGTTATAGTGACTAAATTATAAACCATTTTAGAGACTAAAAAATTTTTGGTTTCTAAATTAGTTTTTATTATTGTTAGATGGTTTCTAAATTGGTATCTAATTAGAAACCAAGGTTTTTGCTACCAAATTTAGAATCTAAATAATTGGTAATTAAAACTTTGGTAGCTAATTAGATACCAATTTAGAAACAATTTAACCATAATAACCAACTTTTTTTTAATTTCTAAAATGGTTTCTAATTTAGTCACTATAGCAACTAATTATTTTTTGTCTCTAAAATTGGTTTCTAATTGATGATTTTCTTGTAGTGATACTCGTTTTAACTAATTGTTTCTTATGAAATCCAAAATTTTCTAACCAATTTTGTTATTATTTTTTTCTTCTAAAATTCCTTATTCTAACCTCTTTTTCTTTTAAATAAAAATTGTTTTAATTTCTTACATAATTATTAAATCGCTTAACTCCTAAGATTTTTTCAAAAAATATTTTACCTCAAGTTTAGTTTTAAGGAAAAAGAGAAACTCAAAGAAATTTAAACTAAACACTTCTAAAACTTTCATTAAAATAATTTACATTTAAATATACTCAATAAAAAAATAAATTAAGAGAAAGTATTTTCTGAAGCAACCTTTAAAAAAATTCGTATAGGTATTACAGATAATATATAAAATTTATATATTTTATTATATTTTATTCTAATATAAAAAAATTATAAATTGAAAAAATTGAGAGTGTAACATAAGTGAAAATTTTAATTAAAAACTAAAAAAGCCATCAAAATTTAGTAACGAAATATATAAAACCATAAAGAAAGTTTTTTATTCAATAGAATTTGAGTTGTCGACAAACAAATACTAATCTAATAATAATAGTATTGGTGACTCACTTAGAATGATGTCCCTCCGTCCTTCCTTTTGTGAGAGCTAGCTAGCTAGGCCGCCATGGAAATTTGTTATATATATATATATATATATATATATATATATATATATAGTGAGTGTGAATTTTATCAGTCAATTTTACAGTTTACTTTCTAATATAGTAATAGAATCATTTAGAATCTCTTTAAAAAAAAATTATTGAATTTATCAGATTATTTATTATTAAACTGATATCAAATTATTTATAAATATATAGTCAAAAAAATATAATTTCAACGTAAAAAATGTTAATAATTCAATATCTATTAAATATTAAGATATTTTATAATATATAAAAGATTATTGAATTAAGTTTAAAGTTTATTTTTTAATAAAATATAAAAATAATGTAGTAATAAAGTTGCATGATGATAAAATAACACCCAGACGTGCTGAAGAATTGGCTTTATTTATTGACTCATAAGCGAAGGTATAGTTTTTTAATGAAAAAGGAAGTGATGCTTTGCATATTAATTAGTATTTAGTGGCAGTTGTTGAAGTGGCAGCAAAAGGTTAGAGATGATAGGATAGGGATGAAGGGAAGGAACTTGGTTGATTGTTCCCTTCACTCCAAACAAGAGGGCATGCCAGTATGCATATTCTTATGAATTTAATATGCTTAGAATGTGTATTTTATTGGGTGTCTGAAGATCTTCTTCTCTGTGCACAAGATTTCTTTCAGGTGATAAAATCATGGGTTACACATCCCTTTGTATTTTCTTCCTAGGGTGGTACCATACCCTGTTTCTTCACAGTCTTCTGCTTTCTTCTTTTCATTATTTTATTTATTACTTTAATAGGGTTGACATTGTTTTCCATGGAAACTGCAGAGGTGAAACACAGATATGGTTAAGACTAGTCACAAATCTCACCTCCAAAACACAACTTGTTCATGACTTATACGCGTGCGTTTAACACCCACATGCATGGTACCATTCACTACAGCCTCAAAGAAAATATATTGCTAAATCATGAATACATGAATACGTGTATAGGAAAAAATATACACAGTATTACAGTGAAATAAAGATTCAATGATGTTGAGAACAATTAATCTGCATACCTATATATCTATATAGTTTTTAAACCAATGGAAATGACAAGGGTTCAGCCAAAAAGCATTTTAAAGAGTTTTTTTTAACTTTATTGTCATTTTTACAATATTATCTACTTATAGAGCATTAGTTTCTGATAAAAAATATTATCAATGAAATATCCTTTAAATATAAACCTCAAGAGAGTTTTGGTAAAATTAAAAAAGAAGTATTTATATAAGAAAATTACTTATGCAAAGAGTTTGATATTTTTATATTTTATAAAATTATTTTTAAAGGTGAAATTTATTTTTGCAACATTTTAAAAAAAAATGTAATATAGAAAAGGTATGAAGTATGGTATGAAAAATGTAGTATAAATATTATGATAAAGTTGAGAGTGACTTTTTCCTATTTTTGAATTAAATTTTGTCATCCCATTAAATATTTTTTTTCATTTTGATTAACATGGTCGTTCCCACTTTTGTAATCATGTAGATAATGATGATACATTTGTCTCATTCTCCTCACTCACATTGAGAGTAAAAATTAAAAATTTCATGAAATATATTATAGTATTTTTTTCTCCTCTTAATTTAAGCCCTATGCTTTTAGTTGCAACATATAATTAGTGATTGTTGACCATATTGAACACTGAAGAGTCTATAGGAGGAATTGAGGATAGGAAACAGAGATGGAGTGGTAGTACTATAATGTTTTCTCATATTTAGACAAGAATAACATTTTGTGTTAGTTTTTCAATTAAGTCAATTCAACATTTTTCTTTTACAAATGTGTTTGTGTTTCTATTATCTCAAAAGGTTAGATTTCTATTTGAGATTCATTTAGCCACCATGTACAAAAGTGCTTCATGGGGTTGAACAAACATAAAACATAACATTTTGTGTCCAATTCAGAGGGGACATAATGTGTCAAGTACCAATTTTACTATGCGTGTATACTCTTCCATTCCTAGTAACATATAAATATGCACACTAAATAAAAACTATATAGTAACATATAAAAGTACATACAACTTTTGTATAATATAATTATATATCATTATATTTTTTTTCCTTCCCTTAGTACTATCATTACTATATGTAAAATGATTTATTTCCTTTTTAAATATGAATATAAAAGTCAACAAATATATGTGTAAAAATGAATTAATTTAAATTGTACATCCATCATATTATATATAACACATTATATTTCACCACATACTTAAAATCATCCATAGTAAATTATATTGTTATTATCAACAAAATAAAAGTATATCTCAATAATATATCATTAAAGAATATCAATTGAAACATCGTTCACAAGATATTGAAATTCTTAGTCACATTCCTGATGTATGTGATAACTATCACATGACGTCTTTGGAAAAACATATTTGTATTAAGCATACCCCACTATAGACTAACACATGTCCTAGATGCACTTACTCAATTTTGATGTATAAACATCCTTCAACTTATCACAACCTGATGCTTAAAATTTGTGATTAATTAATTAGGAAGATTAGAATATCTCCTTTACTTAATAAGCTAACATGTTTAATACCTCGCCACAAAGGTTAATACTCTTCTCACATAGGTTGATACCATTATAGGATCCACACACACACACACACACACACACATATATATATATATATGTCTCTGTATATTATACACATCATAATGATTTTATCTTATCATTATCATCATATACACATCAACATTCATATCATGTATTAATATATTTCAAAACATATAATTAAGCATATTCATTGTATCATCATCATCATTGATAATATTCATTACAACACATGCATAATGAATCATATACTCATCACTTCATTAACATGTTGCTTGAGAAAACTCCTATCATTTGGGTGACCTCACTTTCCATAAATAGGAATTATCATTCTCGCTTAAGTGAATACTACGTTGCTTGAGTGAGATGCCTTCGGAGAATATAATTGAATATGTTTCTTCCCCCTCAAACACCCAACATCTCACTTGAGCGTTTATCGCTTAAGCATTCTCACAATGTTTGGGTGATATACACTTGTTGGATTTCTTCCAACAAGTTTCATTGTTTTATCTACCACCACATCACAACTTAAGGGTCTTAAGGTGGGATAAGTGTCATAATTCAATAATATTTCATACAAAAAGATAGACACTTATGAAATTTAATTGATAAAATAGTTATAATTCAACCTCTAATTTATGAATTTGAACCTTTTTTCATATTTTTGGATTATGAGATGAAAAAATATTATATATTCCCAATTTTGTGTTATTTTCAGGAATTTAAGGAGAGATTAAGCATATGAATATATTAAGAATAGAGATGTTACATAGCCCAAGCCCAATTAGGTTAAATAGAAGACGTGAGGCATAATCCTAGACATCAATGAGAGAAACCAAAGGAAGGAAACCCTAAAGGAGGCAGTCGTAAAGGAGAAACACTTTGGATCTTCTTTTCTTGTTGTTCATGCTTGTAATAGCCACCATGCATGGCTAATTATTTTCTTTAGGATTGAGAGTAATCTATTCAAACTCTTATGTATTGAGGTGATATTTATCTATAATATTGAATTCTTGATTGATTATTATTATCATTTTATTCTCAAAGCTTGAAACTATTCATGATTTTAATCCTTAGATTTGACTAGAAAGTACTTCTAAGCATATGACCTAAAATGCTTAACATATTTGAATGCTAGGAATAAATTTGAAATATTAATGGCTTTATAACATCTATTTGTAATGATAAGGATTTTTTTTTTATAAAGATGCGAGGAATTGATATTTAGGAGACTCTCTTAATAATTTTGTATGTGAAGAATCGATATGAATGATTTTTATATGTGCATCAATGCCAATAAAGATGGAATGTTGTATGTTTAAAACTACAGACAAGTGAGAAGGATTATCCTCATTCCCAATTTTTTTAATTGAAATCTTTTACACATTTACTTTGCTTTTATTTAATTTTCATGCAAACTTATGTCAATATCTTTCAAATAAAATTATTGTACATATTCTTATACTTAGTGAATGTTACGATTAGTATTTTAAATAAATATTCCTTGTGGGTTCGATATCTATCCTTAGGAATCAATTATTATTTATGACTCGATACACTTACCGTTAAAAAGAGTCATCAACGTGGCAACATGATTTTCCAAAGTTCTAGAATCAATCTAACACCACCATCTTCCTTGTTTAAGCGACCAACATGTCACTTCAATGAAATCCTTTCAAAAGAGAAAGAGAAAGAGTCATCATGACCACTTTCTAGTTCAAGCTACAAACTCTCAGTTAAGTTAAATACTTTATCACTTTAGTTCTCACATTTTCGCTTAAGCAACAATGGGCAATGAGTATAATCATTATACATTGTTTGCTCATTTGGGCAATATTCAACCTGAGAACACTCATTCTAAGTAAAACAAAGAAAATTTTACAAAATCCTACACCTAAAAATACTTCAATCTCATTTAAACCATCATTTATATTAAATATCAACTCCAAATGAACAACTGTTATCCTTTACTCTTATCTCATTTCCAATATAACCATTCAATCACCACATTGTTCACTCATCTAAACAATCAACACATTGTAAATATTAACTCACAATACAAGCTTAAGCTTCCTTTGGCACTTCAAAAAATCCATTATAGTTCCATATAATCCACCAAATATCAGTCCCTAAATCAATAACATCTCCACTTTAATAAATACTCAAAGAGGAAAAGAAAAACATCTTTAATAGAGATTGAATAACTTACTAAAACTCTATTTTAACTAGTTTATCTTACTCATTTTCTCTCTACATCTTCAAGTCTAAAATCTGACGACATTTAGAAGATAGAATCTTTTTTAAACTTAGATATAGTTCATAGAATATAAGTTTTGATAAGATAAAATTATAAATAAATAAAATAAAGGATAAATATCTAATTTCTATTTATAACTTTTTTTTAATTTATTTAAAGTTTATCTCTAAATATAATTCAGTTCTTGCTTTATGGATAAAATTGGAACTCAAATAAGCAAATAATGAAACTATAGTCTAAAAATGACATTTGGTGTTCCTTTTCATATAATAATGTTGCCCTTACAAAGTGTAATTCACTTCCATTCAAACAAACCAAAAAAGAGGGGAATGAGTGAATTGATGGATAGTGGGATTTAAAAGATAATTTACTATATAAAGAAATTTCACTACAAGAAAATAAAAAAATAGAGTCGGTAAAAAACAAATGCTATGAGGTGAAAATCCACGCTTATGCGTGGACAATGCGTCGACCATTCAGCATACGTTAAACACTTGGAAGCTACTAAGTTTAGTGTTGGAGCAAAAACTGATGCACATAGTGTCTATCTAGCCCATGCTAACCATACATTAAATATTATAATATTTTGCTGATGTGTGGGCTTTAGCTTGACCCACACAAATAGCAGAAAAAAATTGATGGCATCGATCTCGATGACACAAGGATACATACGTAGGTTTAGCGGATGCAACAAAAAATTTAAAAAAAAAATGGAGTGGACTTAGTCCATGCATAAGCCAAAGCTTAAAAAAATAAAATAAAAATATGAAATCAGTGGACACCTAAATTTGTCAAACATTAAGAACATCCAAATTTCAATTTTCAACCCATCGAAAATAAAATGAGATTAGTCACTACACAAATAGAAGTTACCCAATCAATAGAGACATAAAATTCTCAAATTCGGGAAACTAACACTATGAAAAAAAATTCATGCTCAAGTAACTAACCTGTAAGTGTGGGATGAATGTTCAACTCAAGATTAGAAAAGAAATTACAAAAAAAAAAAAAATTAAAAAATTAATATCACATTTGGAGACAAAAACAAACCCAAACGAGGAGGTTAGGGATTCTAAGAATTTGGAGAAAAGCAATGAGGCTCGTGCAAGGATATATAACACATAATTAGCGTCGGTCTAGCCCACACATACATTAGTGTCGGCCTAGCCCACACTATTCTTTACAAATAATTCAAAAAATAATTTTATGTGTATCGGCTTGGCCGAGGCATTGCATTTTTTTTCAGATAGTGTTCGCTTAAAGTGAGTTTGGTCAACGCTATGAATAATTTAAAAATTAATTTTATGTGCATCGATTTGGCCGACGCATTGCATTTTTATTTTATTTTCCAACTAGCGTTCGCTTAGAGTGGGTTTGGCCCACACTACTTATTTTGTGTCCCTCTAACGTTCGTTTGACCCACTCTATTTGTGTCCCACTCTTTGTCGACACTTAAGTATGACACCTAATCTCCACATTTCTTGTAGTGTTTGCAATTACCTATAGCCTAAATTTGTAGCTAACATATTTTATTTTCTTGTATACGTATGTTAGTTTGATATGATAATATTGTTTATATATATAATAATAGTTAGTAGCGTGGTAGATTCACACTAATGTATAGTAGTTTAATATTAACTATTGTTTATATTTTAGATGATTTATCATGTTTTGACTATTACTAAAATGTATATTTTTTCAGGATAAGATAACATGTAAATATGTATTACCGTAAAATACAAAGTATTTTTATTTTTTTAAATGCATGGAGTTTTCATGAAACCTTTTAAATCTTATTATGTCATATTTTATAAATTCTTTAAAATCTCGATTATAAAATCATGTCAAGTGAATTAACTATTGAATGGATATTTTAATTTTAAAATATTCTCAAACTTAAGTTCTAAATATGTAGTTGCATTAAAGGAAGTGATGTCTACCACTTTAACTCTAGCATGTAGGATTTTGTTGGATAGAATGCCAATAAGGGTGAATCTAATTAGGAAAGGTGTCCATGTTAATGTACCTGCATGTTCTTTGTGCTAATTAGGGGTTGAATCAACACAACACTTATTTGTGGAAATTTAAACTAGCGAATCAAGTTTGGAGTCATTGTTATAATGGATAGTGTTATATACTAAAGTTATGGGACGATCATTCATATCAGATAGGCATTCAATTTTTTCAACATAAGGAAGTGAAGCACCATTTTGAAATTTTCTATTAGGCTCATGTTAATGTAAAACAAAATCTAGTTTGGAAAGGGATTTGGGTGACAATTGTTTGGAGCATATGAGATCATAGGAACAAAGTTATTTTCAAACAGGATAAAGTTGATGATGAAGAAATTTTTCATATGACTCAACTCAAAGCTTGATTATGGATGAAGTATAAGGTCAGTGCTTTTAATTTCTCATTTTCTGATTGACTTTTGAATCCTCTTATATGCATTAAAAGTGGTGTTTACTAAGTTTTGTAGGTATAATAAGGGAGGAAGCATGTAATAAAAAGCTTGTATATGAACTCTTATAAGGAGGTTTGGTTTGTTTTGAAAATTCTGGTTTATACCTAGAAAGGTAAGATACTAGGTTGTTTTGGGTTGGAGGAAATGGAATATTATATATAGAAAGGTAGTAATAAGTGTTAACAATTTTTATGACTACAATGATGAATAATAAAAGGTTGGAAAGGTATTTTATTAGTAATCAAATAACAAAAGGGGAGAAGATGAAGGAAAAATATAATGATGAGCAACGTGTGAAGGGCAAAAACAAAGTGGGTGGTAGCCATAGGTTGGATGGAGTTATGGAAGATGTGAGTGTTCATTTCAGCACACAAATTAGTCTTGACGAGGGCATCTGAACCACAAAGAACTGAAAGCTTGAAGACAATGGAAGTACTCAGAAATGGCCACCAAACCCTTACGGATTGAAGTGTGGATAGAAGTTGGTGCATAGGACAAACGATTTGGAGACTCAAATTATCAGCCTGTGCAACTGGGATTGTGATGGCAGAGATAGTTTTGACTTGCAAAAGTGCCACATGTATGTAGAGATATGCAAGTCCATGTGGAGAACTACCCTTTTTATTATTATTGTTTTGTTGGAAGATGTTTGGTTGGATAACCGTGATGGTTGATAGATGAAGTTATATATGTTTGTTGTCCATTTTTTAGGCTTGTAATTTTGGGAGGTTTCCCAGTATTGTGTTCATAATTGGCTGTCATAAGTCTTAGCTTCTTCTGATGGGCATCAAGGAAATTTATATCTAGGTGGAATGATTAATTATCGGGATGTATGATTGGAAAGTAGGTTTTGTTTGGGGTGGTTGTATAAGGGTTGGAGCACCCATTAAGTGTTCCATTTAGTTTAATTTAATTAATTCTTTGTTGATAAAACAAAAAAGAGTTTGATAGTTTATAATGCTCATTCCACTTTAGCTTAATTATTTTTCGGAGAGAATATATATCACTACAAGAAAATCATTAAATAGAAATCAATTTTAGAAATAAAAAATAATCAATTGTTATATTAACTAAATTAGATACTATTTTAGAGATTAACAAAATTATTGATATCTAAATTAGTTTCTATTATTGATAAATATTTTTTAAATTAGTATCTAATTAGCGACAAATATTTTAACTACTAAACAATATTTAATTTAGTTAGTATAAAAAATAATTTTTTTCTGTAAAATTTACTTAAAACAAATAATAATTCAATTTAGAGATTAATAGTCAAGTTGACTAAGCAAAAGATAAAAGAGTGGAGTGGTGAATTACAAAAATAACTAGTTAACATAATTAAATTTAACTTAAAAATATAGAAAATAATAAAATAAAATATTTATTTATTGTGTATTGGATCACTCGTTTTATTCGATATTCATATATCTATTATTTATTTTTAATTATATAAAAATGACAATCTATAGCATAAATATTGGAGGGTTAAAGGAGATTGTACAACCCACTTCCAGCTTGTTCAACTTGTAACTTTAGAACAGGATGAATAGTTTTCACCTTTACTATTATAAGAAAGGTCACTGACACTTATATACTAATAAAATGTTTTAGTAAGAATTAATATTAAACAGTATCTTAGAAACTTTTACTTAGTTGTAATATTTAAGCTAGGTAAATGAGGAGTTTTATTGATATTGGAATATGAAATTATGTCCTATGTATTGTAAAGATTTTTTTATTAAATTAAAATATATGATAAAATTAACCATGAATCAAACTAATAAAATAAATAGTGAAAAGGGGGAATTGAGAATATTTTTAAAGGTAAACCCTAAAATGATTTTTTAAAAGAAATTATAAGTAGAAACATGAAGACACAATATAAAAAGGTTATGAATTAGTGAAATAAGGAGGTGTGGAAAATGCTATAAACTTCTAATGATATTAAGTAATGAAGAAGGGGCCAAGTCATCTCCATGGAGACCATATCCAATGATAATGATACTTTGGTGCGTGCTAATAAACAGAAGCATTCACATAATCACATCTAGAACCTTGCAACAAGATTCGTAACATTTATAATTTTGGTAGTTGGGAGTGTAAAGTAAAGCATGAAAAAGATAGGGTTAGACGAAAAAAAGTAAAATTGAGGGAAGTAAAAGTTGTGGGTATGGGGATGATAGAAGAAAGGACCCAAACAAAAAGTAGGGCAAAGTGTGGGTGTAGAAAGTTTGAGTCAGGGCACAAAATAAAAACAGAAAAAAAAAGGTTTTAGTCAGAGTGTGAGAAAGAACAAAACCTTATCGCAATGCATCGATCAACCAGCGTATAAAGTGGAGCAGTCTTTGAATATTTCACTGAATTTTTGTGATCCATTCACAGTGCTCACCACCAAATTTACCATCACTAAATGCAAACCTTAATATTTTAGATAAATAGTGAAATATGTATATGAGTATATATAGTTACTCTAAAGGATATGTAGCTGGTGATGATTCTGTTGTACATATAAAACGAAATTATCTTAAAGATGTGAGCTAATATTTTAGTAAATTTTAATATTTTTAAGTGGAATGAAATGTATAGATTCACTTTAAGGGTTTGGCTAATATTTTAATAAATAAAAAATATATTAAATTGTAATTTGTTTTCTATGTTTTTCAACATTTTTAATTCACTTCTCATTTTTTAAAAATATATTAACAAGTCTTTATAGATGTTGCCTTTTTCAATCATGGAAAAAGCTAGTGTAATGTGTATTTCTCAAATCTCACATTGTCATATGCCTAAGTAATAACAAGTTAGAAATTAAAATTATGTAAAAACATTAGGGACTAAAATTATAAATAAATAAAAATAAAGAGCTAAAATTTAAAAAAAAAATGAAAATTAGAAATTCTATAAAAATATTAAAAAAAACATAATTAAGCCATTGAATTGTTGTAATATTTTGATAAGTATGTTCAAAGATGTTTGGGGATGAAGAGAAAAATAAGAAGTCCATTGTCGTGTGAAATGTTAGTAAGAATCCTTTGTGAACACTATAATTATTTTCATTTACCGATTAATATAAATTACTAGATGATAAGATGTGTAGTTCGGTCTTTCATTAAAAAAACATTAAATAATAATTAATTTTAAAAATAAAAAACAACTAATTACTATATCTATTAAATTAATATTATTTTATAAAAAATATTATTTAAAATAGTTATTATTATTAATAAAAAATTATAAGATAATTTTTAAATTAGTATATACATTAATTACAAATTAATTACAAAGATTTTAGTTATTAATTCCTTTGAAGTATGAACAATATTGGTGTAAAATTTTATTTTTTAATATAATTTCAAATAGCTATAATTTTTTAATAAAAATAAATATTTTCTTAAAAAATTAATAATTAAAACAATAATAAACAAGTATAGCGTTAAATCAATAATCTAAAAAAAGGTAACATTAAAACTATAATCCAAAAGTGGTAGTCATAAACAGCCTTTAACCATTATTAGGAATTTCTTTTATAATGCTAAGAGTAAGTTAAACTATTAAAATGAGTTATCTGGTTATACATTTATAAAATAATTTTATCAAAATTTCATTTACCAATTTCATATATATTAATATCTATCTATAATTTAAATGAAATATTATACTAAACAGGTATTTTTTTTATCAGAATTTAACAAATATACATAATTGTATCTAAAAAATCCTGGGAAATTGTTGCTGACATGATAGTTCTTTTTCTTGTTTGGTTAGGTTGAGGAAACTCTATTTACACACAACACTAGTATCTGTTGTAAACAGGTTAGATGTGAGGGAAGATTCTCTCTAGTTTTGAAAATTCTGGATAATATTTCAGTTGTTCTTTAATTCTAATATCTAATAATTTTATTATATCTAAGATATAAAAACTTGTTCGAAGGTAAGAATGTTGAGATGGCTGTAGGTTTGGTTTGACAAATTTAAAAATGAATAGTAAATACAATTATGATATGTAACTATTAAAAAAGTTATTAAATAACAATTAATTTTCATTTAATTATATAGTAAAAGAGGTAGTTGTAGGGCTAGCATGGTTAAGGCACATCGATTTCATGTATCACATCGATAGAAAGTATAATGGTACTCTTTGGTGGGACCAACTCCTACCAAGCTTTAACCCAAAGTCTCGAACCCTAAAGTTAGGTCATTGATGGTTAATAAGCAAAAAAAATACAGGCTCAGGTGGTGGTGTGAGAGGGATACTATATCATGCCCCATACACTATTTTTCTCATGGGTGGTCCCCAATTTATATCTCTATAATTCCTCCTTTGAATGGTCAAGCTACAAATTATTGATCTTCATGTGAAACCACACTCTTTTTCATCTTCTTATCCCTCTCATCATCTACCCATATTTATTCTTTGCATTTTCCATTTTTGCAAAATCTCCCATAAGTAACCAACCCTTTCCATCATTCCCATTTCATTCTAACAAACTTTACAACTTTGGGCTTTACAAAATTTAATGCAATGTATGTTAAATTAAAATATACTGCCAAAATCAATTTTTTTATTAAAAAAATATAAATAAATATAGAATATTTAAAATATATTTCAACATCATCACCGAGAATGGGCCAAAAAAATATAGAAGTTGTTTATCAGATTGATTTTGTTCTTGTTCTAAATATATCATCAAGTCTTTATGGAGTTAAATCACCTCTATTCCTATTATTGTAATTCCCTTCTTACCTAGTTAATTGTGTGCGTATGTTTAAGGTTTATACGCTAGCTTATGGGATTAAGTTATTCCCAAACCAATTTAGCATTACATAATTATAAAAGTCATGTTATATATTACTTTTGTTATAGTTTTTTTTCTTCAAGTGAGTATTTGCTTTTAAGAAAGCATTAAGAAATTTAATGATTTGGCTGAAAAAAATAGTTAAACCAAGCATGCAGTTATCTGTATAGATGTTTCACTGTACCACGAGACTAAAACGACTAGTGAAGTGTGTAGGATAATTGTAATTTGATACACAGTTTTGATTGAAACTATGCCGTTAAAGAAAAGTGAAGTGGATCATAATTTTTTAAAAAAAATACTCTTGTAAAGTTTAAGCTCATAACAAATTGCATGCATTTGAAGAGGCAAGTCAAATAGTTAGATTCAGTAGTGACTTTTTAAAATCACACAAGGATTATTATTATCAGAAAAATAGAAATTAATTAACTTGCTTATGAAAGTTTGGAATCATACGATCTATGTAACATTGCTTATTATAGTCTAGACGCGTAATATAGATAATAGTATTGTATAGAGAGAAAAAATAACAAATAACAATCACAATGACACATTAGTAAGCAGCATGCATGCTAATTGAGCATAAATGTTAAATTCATTTGGATTCACATAAATGAATAAATAATCATAGCCCTTTCTACCTTGTCTTTTTTAAAATTTCACATCACATTTGAATATGGATGAGAAAATAACTATATCGGATTTTTTTTTAAAGAGAGACTAACTTTTTATAAATATTATCATATTTGAAAAAAAATATTATTTATATGAATAAATCGTATCAATATAATATAATTTCATTATAAAAAAAATTATGCATGCATAATATGATTTTGATTTTGTAAAAGTGAATTCATGTCACTTAAGTCATTTCATACATTAAGACCTCTTCCAACACTATTTAAGTATAAATCAAATTACATTAAAATTGTATCACCAACATAAATACATCTTTTAAAAAAAAATAAAAATTATTAACTTTAATCCAAATTTATCTATCTAAAATGATTCCACTGGTTAAGTGTAAAATTGACACAACTTTACCTTTATATATATACACAAATTCTTCATATTAAAACTATATCATGTGTAGAAAAAACACCAACAATTAACATGAGAACAAGAATCCTTTTGTCAGATTGAAGGAGAGCACAAATTAATATTTATTCATATATATTTTAGCTTTTTATTTTTGGTGTTGATAGTTCTCATTGTAGCATGGAAAACTACTTGTGGATTTTCTGAGATGATCGTACAGATTTCTTTTATGCAGAGGTCACCTGCATAGGTGGTGAATAATTATGAAGATTTGGAAGGACATAATGGGACTTTGGTATGACATACACATTCTGAGTTTTGGTTAGTAATTAAATAATTTCTCTTTATTTTAAAATTATTAAATAATTTTTCTTTTATAACTAACTTTTGTATACTTTTTTTTATAAAATATTATATGTTTTTTAATTATATATTTCTTATTTTTAATTAATTATTTATAAAATAATATTATTTTAATGTAAGAAAAATATGAATAGACAACAGGAAGACCTATGTGTGTTTAATAATAATAATAATAGTAATAATAAGAGTAAGCTATGCACATGATGTAGATTCGTCCAGGGGAACGGGGACAAGGTGAAGCCAACCAACAAAGTAACCACACCGCGTGGTTAGGTTGGAACCTGAGAACATGGTTAGGTGAAGAGTGGTGGGTGAGGGTGAGTAATTCATTGACCAAACAAAAACATTCAGAAGGTGATGATAGAACTACCCAGGGGACCACAGAGGAGTGTGTGTGTGTGTGAGGTGAGAGATGGATTAACTTAACTTAACCTGAAGTTGGCTTAGGTTACTGTGGTTCATGATTGTGCACTTAAGAGTTTGCGTGCACTCTTGCGTCCTCAACCCTCACGCACGGGCACATATTCATCAACCTTCTACAACACTCTCAAGGACTTTCTTTTTATTTTATTATTATTTTAATCACTCTTTTTATTTTTCTATTAAATATTATTTTGATGCACTTCACCCAAGGGTAGATGTGTCAATGCATCTTCTATATAACTCAACTCCTCATCTCTCTTCTTGGTTACACACAGTTTCCACTTTCCACTTTGACTGTACCCAAGTCACGCTTGCTCCCTCTCCTCAACTGCTCTTCATTTCTCTCTCTCTCTCTTCCTCTCTCTCTCTCCACACATATCCCTGTAAGTTCTTCTTCCACTTCCTTCTTCTTGTTCTTTTACACCATTCTTATGTTTTTGGTTAGTTACTCTTAGTGTGTGTGATTATATTTTGTTCCCAAATTTGGTTGTTAGTTCTACGATAATTTAATATTTGGAACTATTGCCTTGTCTGTAGGAGTTTCAGTTCACGCATATAGATCTCGTGTGTGAATTTGTTTCCTTTTTTAAAAATATTTTTGGGTAATTTTTGTTTCCATTCCTGAACATGGTGCTCTTAGTTTCTGTATATCTTCTTGTTTTGATTAATTATTGTCATAACTTGTAAATTGGCTTAGTTTATTTTATTTTATTATTTTCAACCTTGATCAAAATTTGTACTCTAGATTCACTGAATCTCAGTAATTAGTCTGTTCTAAAGGTTTTGTTTTGCGAAAATAGATTCAGGAAAGGAGAAAAGAAAAATAAATTTTGTTTTTCTTGTTTTGATCTCACTTTTATATATTTTGCTCTAATTTGAGCTGAATTAAAGGTGTTATTATGTGCTAATGGGTGGATCTGTGATGTGTGAATTCTATTGCAGGGCGTTGATCGGGTTTTTGGGTGAAAGAGTAGTGGTTAGTGGTGGCTTCATCTTTTTGTGGATAAGGATACAGCAGCATGCGGTGGTGGCTTAGTCTCTCTGTTGATGTATACCGTAAAGTGATTTCGTTGAACCTGTATTGCAAAGTCATTCTGTAATTCAAGATCCTTTTATCTAAACCTCTTTCAATCACCTCCTTCATCTCTTCCTTTTCTTGAATCAATGGGGTCCAATTTTTTTGTTGTCGTTCCTTGTTATGTCCGTCAGATCAGCTGAAAAAAAGCCACCCATCTTGTTTCAACCTCTTTTGTTCAACTTGGTCTAGTTTGATTTGTCTCCTCAACATTCTAGTTGTCATTAGTTTCTAGTCTTTCTTTTCCTTAGTAGTTTGTCGACCCTGTTAAATTAGAGACTTAGTTTTGTGTATTGTTCAATTCGGCAAAACCGGTTTCACTGGGTTGGAGGCTTCAGATTTCAGACTCACTGTCTCTGGGAACATTGTTGTTCTTTCATTTTGAAGGGTTGGAAAAGTAGTTATGGTGTGCCAAGCAGCAAGTCAAACCAGATTTCGGGCATTGAAACATGAGAATGGAATTGCAGGGAGTGCTACCATTATAGTTAGAGTTATGGCATGCTTTCAACCTCTTATAGATTGCCAGGTATATATTATCCTTGGATTGAAGAAACTCATATTATAGTTTTTATCATTTTTGAATTTATGATCTTTTAACTAATCTCATTATCTCTTTATGGAAAAATATACTGATAAAGATTTTTGTTATTGGGTGTTGTTCAGGCTGAATACTTCCGTCACTTGCTCAAGCCTGTCACGTAATAGTTTTTTGCTTTGTTCGTTTTGGGTTAAGCTGGTGGTTTTGTTGTTTTCCTTGTTGGTGAGAGTTACCAATAGTAAAAGATAGCACTTGTGTTTGAGTCGTTTTCTTCAGGTACATTTTGCATTGTTAATTTTTGCATTCATTCGTTTCTTTCATTAGAGATTTTTGTTTATTCACAGCGTGCTTTGAAAATCTTTAGGTGATTGTTGTGGTTGAATGGGAGAAGATTGTAGAACCTGGATTCCGGAGCTGTTCTTTGATTGGCAATCTCCCAATTTGAGCTCCTTCAATGCTGCACCCTTTGGCATGGGGAAGCAAAATGGTTCTTCTGCAGCTATGAATCCAGTTGCCAACACCGTCTCAAGAGACGTGACAATGCCAGCTTATGTGTCCTCTGGGCTGCCTCATTCGCAGCTGGGACATACTGGTGAACCTCATGGTTGGTTTTATTGTTTGCCTCGCTTTCGGCAGGGATTTACTACACCTGCTCGAAACTTCACGGCAGAGGAAAAACTCCCTGCTAGCCATGGAAAAGGGTTTAGGGAGGAAATAGCCCCGGTTGGGGCGTCGGGTTTCCCTCAGAAGCAATTCCTGGTTATTGATCGAACGGCTGATCAAACAACTTTGGTTTATAGTTCAAGGTTTGGTCGGCCTGTTGAGTGCCTTACTTCCTGGGATTCAAAGCTGCATGGTTCTACCAATTTGAGCAACGGGAATGAATCTCCATCTTTGAGGAGAGATTTGAATAATGTGGTTGGACTTGGACCAACTTTGGATGATAAAGTTGATGAAAATCAGGGAACTGATGATGACATTGAAAGTGAGATGCATGAGGACACAGAGGAAATCAATGCATTGCTTTACTCTGACAGTGATGGTTATTCCACTGAGGATGATGATGATGAAGTTACTAGTACAGGACATTCACCCAGTACAATGACCACTCACGATAATCAGGAAGAACCTCGTAGGGGAACGGCCGAAGAAGTTGCTAGCTCCGTTGGAGAAACAAAGAAGCGAAAGCTGTGGGACGGGGCTTATGATGACGACACACAGTTCATTGACTCTGCTAGTTCTCTGGACGGGAAAAGACCCTTTGAAGTTGAAGATGATGCAGAATCAAGTGTTGGCAACAGTAGTAGAGGGTCAGGTGGAATGGGTTCTTGGTCGGGCAATAAAAAGATGAGAAAGGAGAAGATTCAAGATGTTCTGAGCATTCTGCAATGCATAGTTCCTGGTGGAAAGGGCAAGGACCCAGTTGTGCTTCTTGATGAAGCCATACGTTGCTTGAAATCATTGAAACTCAAGGCCATAGAGCTTGGACTTGATGCCATATAAGTTGGAGAATTAGAAAACATTATCTCTTATTTAGTACGTTATCTTTGTGTGTTTTTAGAATAATAAACAAGTATGGATATTGACTTGTAATAATCATGGAAGGTAGGTGATAGTGTTGAGCAAGGGAAGTGGTGAATGTGAAGTGTGAAATGAATCCCTTGAAGAAGCCACTGGTCAATCATTAAGTTGTTGGAAGATAGGGAGTTGAGGAGGTGGGTTTTGTGTAATGTAATTTGTGTGTGAAGAAAGAGATGAGGTATTCAGCTTATTATGCCGCAATAAAGGAAAAAAAAGAGAGGAAATGAATGATTAGTCCATGTCTTGGGGGTTAGAGAAAGTAGCACTAACGCTGGCATGGGGTGTGAGCTGTTTTTGAAAGAGAAGACTGGTTGTTCCAAAAAGTACCCAAAAACGAGAGTGCACGCCTCTTGGCTGTTATGGGCCCCAACCTCACTTCCTCTTTTTGTAACCTTGTCGTGTTCAATCCTTGGTGGGTTTGCCTTTTCTCTGATGTAAAAATTATCACTAGCTTTGGGTGTGAAGTGAGAGAGAGTGTGTGTGACAACATTGGGAGAAGGGGGGCCCCTACCCTCCTCTATTTTCTACTGGACGGATGGATGGCACAGTAATGTAACACGCTTGTGGGAAACACTGATCTTTGTGTTGTGTTTCGCGCTGCTATTATTATTGTTGTTATGGGCTTCCCTTGGAGGCTGTATCGTAATTGGTGTAAGGACTTGTTACAGAAGAAGGGAAGGGGAAGGTGATATCTTGGTCGGACGTTATTTAATGTGGTTGGTGTTACTGTTGTCCTTTTGCCCATGTAGTCTCACGCATTTATGATATGAGAAAGTTACGTGCTTTTCAATTTCTATCTTCTTCCTATTTAAATGCCTTTATTACTCTTAGAATATAGATGATGATTTCTATGTGCATTGATTAAAATTTTAAAGTGTGAAAAGTTCTCTTGCGCCATGGATGGTGGGGTGATAACTGATAAGGGCCCAAGGGGACCACAGCGTTGAATTATTAGTGAGGAAGATACATGTGACGTGTGTGCACAAGAGAGAGAGTGTGTTTGTGTAGCACGGGTGGGGTTGTGGTGAGTAGTCAATAGTCATTGTAGGCATCTAACAAAAGAAAGAATCTTGTAGTGTTTTGTTCAAGTCCATTCATGATCTGCACTGCAAAAGAAGCATTCAAGAGCTTCAGCCTTGAGCAGCACCTTATTGCCATGGCTTTTTCCTTCCCTTCTTTCTGCACTTTGTTTATTCTTTTTTTCTTCTGGTTTAACTTCTGCTCAAACATTTATTAGTGTTTTTTTGTTTTAAAACTGTTATTCGTATGTATGTATAAGCATTAAAACCACTGTTTTGCAGGATAACAGACAAAACAAGTACAATTGTATGACAGATTAAAGAAAGTTTAATATCTTTTTTCTCTTGAAATTTTTTTTCGAATTTTGTTTGGTAGCAGTCTGTGAGCAAAATTTTGACTTCTCTAGAATTCTATTATATTTTAACCATATTTGTATTAAATAGTGTTAACCGAAGATGTAAAATGCACGTTCCTTTGTTTATATAACATTGTCAACTACGTTTCTGTTGTTTTCTTTTCAGGTAACGTTATTACTATACAATTTATTGTTTTGAAAACTGAGACCGTGATTAGTGAGTGAAAGAATCTAAAATTAGTGTGTATGTGTGTGTGGGAATTATATATTGAGACAAAAATCAAGCATACATCACTTATCACATTCTATATTCTATTCGAATTCTCCTGTTCATCCTCTTTAGTTTAATTAGTTATAATTGGGTGAGTGTTCCTTAACCCTTTTGTGTGGAAATCTATTAAGTGTACTCCATTAATTAATAATTTAACCGTTTCAAGTTTCTAATGGACTATTTCTTAGTCCAAATTCCTCCAGTCATTTCCATGCTCATCGCACATTATAAGTGGACATATATAATTATAGATTAACACTATTTTGACTTTTGTAATGCACTATTGTGATGGCCTGATTCCACATTCCATGTGACATTAACATTCAAACTTTATGAGTTGAAGAACAACACTGATAAATGATACTGCTATTAAATTTGCATTCAAGAGCAGTGTTCATTCAAAATTTTGCTTCAGCGTCCACTCCATACAATATTGTTGATTAAACTTTGTATTTTAGCATGACAAGAAAATCAACATATTCATAGCTGAAAATAAAGAATATATAGTTTCCAAACAAAAATTATATTTTAGGGAAAGCACTGAAAAATGTTGTCATTTTCTGTTTTCACTTCCTCTTTCTAGCTGGCAGTGAACTACAATATTATAGTTTATATTTTATCTCTTTGTTCTTTACATATGCTTCTTCCATTTTGCAAGTTTATTTTGCTCTATATAAAGGACATGATTAGGACCCAAACATGTGGCCCTACAGTGAGATATAACAGCACAGGCTCTTGAGGTAGCTGTACCTTGTTTTATAGACCCAATTCTGTTGTCCTTCATTTTCGCTTTTGCTTCTTGTACCCCAGAATATTTAACTCCACTCCGTCATTTTTGAAATGACTTTTTTACACTTCATAAAGGTGACTTCCAGATTACCTGTTCTGGAAATTTTCATAGAAAATGATTTTTGGCATAGGATTTCCATAACAGAATATTTGGAATAGGATTTCTTGAATATGAAATGTATTTTATAGGATGTCCAGAACATTTCAAATGCATTTCAGAACGAACATTGTCCTAATGTCCATTTCCGGAATCATGGCCTGATACTGAAGCCCTTCATGGTTCCATTTGGGGTATGATGCAAAATTGGAGTGTAAATGTGTGAAAAAGTGGTATAACCAACCATGTTGTACATTAGATGTTGGAATTGTAGAGGTAGATATGGTTTTGTTTGTATTTTGATGAGATATGAAGAGTAGAGTTAATTGATGTTCCTTTTTGTACAATCATAGATGCTATATGCTTGTAGTGCCTGTGAAGCAGCACTATACTCATATGGTGATGATTCTCATAGGACACTATTATTGGTGGTAGTGGTTTTTCCCCTTCTCACCCATTTTAGATGGAACATGAAACATAGATAAGGAATTTTAAAGGAAAAAAATGTTACCTTTTACCTTTTTATAAGAAAAAGTTTACTTGAGTTGGGTTCCGGAAACTCAATCACAGTTACAGACATAATTAAGATTTTAAGATCCAAACGATGTTAACAAAGATGGTTGCACATAATCTAATTGTAAGTGAAAATATGTGAATGGATATTGCATGCCTACAAAGCTTTCCCATGTGCTCATTTAGGACTTGAGGCACACATAATGCACAAAGTGACCAACCTTATGGAAAATTACTAAATCATTAAGGCTCTGTTTGGATTAGGAAGGGGATGTGTGGGGATTTGAGGGGGTGAATGTGTGAGGATGTGTGAGGAAAGTGTGAAGAAAGTGAGGGTGTTTGAATTTAGGTATGTTAGGGTGGATGTGTGAGGAAAGTTTATGAGAGTTTGTGAGTGATGTGATGGTTATGAGGGAATTTTAATATTTTTTAAAGGTGTGAAATGTTACTTTACAGATTAACCCTTGCCTATTAAAAAAAATTAATAATAAAATAAGTTCTTTTTGTTTAAAAATAAAAAACTTTCAGATTTAAAAATTATAATTAAAAAAATATATGTTAAATGTAAATATGTATAATATAAAAACTATAATTAGAAAAAAAAATATGTATTCAACAAATTAAATAAAAACAGAACTTCAAGTAATAA